>ULNT01006520.1_pt1 | contig 21268 bp, 10 predicted proteins | sample 1952001 | NCBI WGS metagenome assembly ULNT01 (sample SAMEA4835585, study PRJEB28245) | human gut metagenome | biome: gut microbiome; material: fecal sample | place: Denmark | collected 2008
AAGTATGGGGAGTAAATCATAGATAAAGAAGAAGGGAGTGTTGTTTAGCACTCCCTTTTCTTGTATTTATTCTTCAAGTTTTCTGTTCCTATTTTAACTTAGGCAAACTATCATCATCTACTGTACCAAGCAGTTTAATCACCAAGCATTTATTTTCTGGCTTCTCAAAGCATAAACCAACAAAGGCAAGAAACAGAAAATCAACAAGAAGCGCTAATACACCAAAAAAGATATAATCATAAAATGGTCTTGATGCTTTAAAAGCAACTACCATTGCAACAAATCCTGCATCAATGATGATGCAGCCAAGTATACCTATAATATAAGATATAATTTTCTTCTTCATAAGTTTGAATATTTAATTTGCTGCAAAGATAACTAATTATTTCGGTTTGTCTCTATCAATTAACATTATTAACACTCGAAACATCAAAGAACTTCTCACACAGACTCCCCATCATATAACATGGTTCCTCGCTCAGCATATCAATTCCATCCTGCTCACAGATATGCGATACCACATGAAGAAGCTCATGACCGATGGTGTTGATGATGCTGCCATTAGATTCACACTCCCCGATGGCAAGTACACTTCTTCTTTCTGATAGGTTGGAATAGGTAAGACCCCTATCTACACTCTCCTTGATTAGATGTTCGTAGGCTTCCGATAAAGGATTTCCGTTGCAGCCAATATCCGAAAGAGCATGGCATATCTCATCGGCATCAGGTGGCTGATAACCTATGAAACATACTATGCTCCAATCGTACTTCGGAAGTTCAATCACTCTTCTCATCATAGCACATCTTCCCAAGGAATAGGCACACCATTATGGCAGCAGTCGGCATAAAATCTGTTAAAGATAAAGCCATCCTTCTGGTCGGCATCATCCACCATATCCTTGATGAACTGGGCTAGTTGCTCCTCATCCTTGATGGAAGACTTGTAGAAGTCTGCCCTCGCCATATTCGCCACATATACATGGTCATAGCCTATCTTATTCTTTACCTCTACTCCCTGACCAAGCAGAAGGGCATCCACCTTCTCCTTATCCCAAAACGAGACACTTACATCACGCTTGGAGGAAGGGTCATATTTGTACATCAGGCTCACCGCCCACTCGCACATCTTCTTGCTGAAATGATAGCCATTGTATCTGAGATAAGAAACCATTCCCTCAGGTTTGAGGTCATACATATCCAATGGCATTCTGCATTTTCCCATATTACTGAACTGAATATTAAAGGGAGTCTGGTTCCGACATAAATGTCGCTACCAAAACTCCCAAGTTAAACATTAGCGACCGCCACCATTGTAGCCGCCACCACCTCTTTCACCATAGCGGTTAGGGTAGTTCCAATCATCGTTCACGTTGTTGAATCTACGTCTGTTCTCACGCTCTTCACGTTCCTCACGCTCTCTTCTCCAATCGTCACGATAATCAGGCATACGCTCACCCATACGCTCCTGCTTTATCTTTTTGAGACAAGACATAGCCTTGCTACCCAAACCAAGCATGGATTCGATGTTGTCATACAAATCATCGAACTTATCTTCTGTAATCTCAATCATTACCATAATCTTATGATTTTAAGTGAATAGATAGGAGATTACTTGCTCATGGTCTGCTGGAGCCATCCCATCATCTTGTCAATCTTGCCCTCAATACCTGAAACCTTACCTTCCAGTTTATTGATTTTCTCGGTCTGTTCCTTATCCTTGGCTATCTGGGGGTTGAGTTTCTGTAGCATTCCCTCACAAGATTCCACTACCCTCTTGTTGTAATCTACGCTCTCCAGTATCGCCTTGGATTGTCTCAGCATGGCATCCACCTCTGCACTCATAGCATCCTTATTGTCGCTAACCACAAGGTTCTTGTCGTTGGCTATCTGTCCGTTTGCTGGCAGTTGCTTGAAATCCACCTCCTCATCACCCAGCTTCACCTTCACGTCCACTACGGTCTCCATAGGCTGAGGAGTAAAGCCGTTGTTAAAGGTAGGATATTTCGTCTGAGGATTGCTTACTGAAACCACCTGACCGATTCGCAAGTTCGGGTTCTCGCCCTTGTCTAGGACATAGAATAAAGAATTAGTTCTTAAACCTTGAAACATAATATAATCTCCTATTATCTATTCTTGTTAAACAATACCCGACATCATCTGTAGGGTGTTAGTATCTCTCTCAAACCAGAACTGATAAACACCAGTTCCCTGCACGTCTGCAACCGTCAATGGTTCACCATTATACTTGGTCACAGCCTGAGTACTTCCGTTGGTCTCGAAAAGGATAGGCAGCGTACCAGTCGTTCCAGTCGGAATAGCCTGCATCAGGTTTACGAAAATCGTACCTCTGTAGCTGGCATTCAGGAAGGCGTGGTTTTTGAACGAGAAAACAACATTGTTGGTGTTCACAACCACGCCCGTAGAAGCGATAGCTGCCGAACCATTACGATTCACCCTTGTATATGGTCTTAACCAAAACATAGCAGCCTCCTTTCTTTAACCCCAGAATCCGTTGTTAGCAGCATTCAAACCATACAAGCCAGCCTGATAAGCAACGCAGTTAGGAACCGCAGTAAATGGGCTGTAAGGAGTGGTCACGGTCTCAGGCAACTTACACTTGATACCAGCCACCTCGTTCTGCAAGCCAGCCAATACCTGATTGATAGGAGCCACAGCCTGACCCACAATCTGAGAGGTCATAGCAGAAGACTTGAAGGTGCTGTTCTCTTCACGAAGAGCATCAATCTTGTTCTGTAACTCTCTCATTTCAGCTTGCTTTTGTCCGTCAACGATGGTCTGAGTGCTATCCTTGATAGCGTTGTGCAAGTCACAAGTTTGTCTCTGAGTCTCGTAAGCTACATTGGCGAAGCCACGCTCCTGACCATTAGCTACATTGTTGATGGCATTCTGCAAGGTTCCAGTCTGCTGGCAGATAGCCATGCGGTTCTCGCAGCAGCAGTTGGCAATCTGTTGAGCAATCTGCATATTACCCTGCTGCAAGGCATTGATAGTCTGCATACCGCTCATACCCACCTGATTACCTACACTCTGAACCTGAGAGGTCAAGGCAGAAATAGCACTCTGAATCTGACCTTCGGTGCAGTTCAACTGGGTAGCCAAATTGCTGAGCGCATTGCGGTTGCCACCGATGGCATCCATCAGGAGACCACGACCATAGTCATTGTTAATCTCGTTTGCGAGACCACCACGACCATTATTGCCGAAACCTCCCCAGCCGTTACCTCCCCAGCCCATGAGGAAGAAAAGGAAGATTACCCACATGAACCATCCACCTTCGCCACCGAAACCATTGTTTCCCTTCATGGCAAGAAGGACATTTGGGTCGACACCCTGCTTCTGGAGTAGAGGCGCAAGAAGACCGAGCATCCCATTGTTAGATGTAGAGCCTTCATTTCCGAATACATACGTTTTACTTTCCATATTATCCTGAATCTTTTGTTAAACATTAATTGATTAATACTACGTAACGTTACGAGTACAAAGATACGAATAATATGGATAGATATAGATAAACTCGCAAAAGATTATATAAGTGCTTGATGAGCAAAGATTTATGATTACGTAAAAGGTCATAAATATACAGGAGGGGCGATTGGGTCTCTCCTATATATATAAAATGTGTAGCTACTTCTAGAGGTTTATTCCATACTTTCGTGATAGCTTGCGGAAGAAAGCCTTCTTGTTGGCAAAGTATCGGATGAGCGACTTATTCCACTTCTTTTCATGCCCGAACTGGTCATGGATGCCTTCGGGTATCTTGCCATCGTGAACATACTTCTCGAAGGATGAGATAGACTTGCCCATTTCGTGAGCGCACCATCCCTTGTTGGCTTGTGTATCATTCATCATGGCAGTAAGAAGTGCCACAAGTTCCATATCTCCTTCAGACAGACCGCAAGGGATAGGCTTGCCCTCTGCTTGGGCAACTGCTGATTCATGTGCCTTATCTGCGAGAGCACGAAGTCCAGCTTCGATGATGCTGTAATTTACTAATTGCGACATAAGCATATAAAATTAAAATGATTGTAATCAGGAACATATCACAATAGTACATATTGTTTGTGATAACAATAGAGCCGAACATGATGTGTATTACGTTGACTTCTGCTGCATATAAGAGCGGTATTCTCCACTCCACGCACAATCTGTGCAGTACCTGACCTTTCCAAAGAGAAATCGGGTAAAGAATGTAAGTGATGAAGTAGAAGAACCAGATAGGTTCCTCGTTCTCTTCATACCACAGCGTTATCTCCATCTTGTTGTCGTAGAACTGAGATACACTATACCATCTGAAAAGCATGACCAATATAGGCGCATACTTGAAATAAAGCAAGTCCGTCTTAATCTTGCTGCGTTCAGGGAGTAACTTAGTTATCTCTCTAAACAAATTCCTGACCCGTTGGTCTTCGTCTTCTTCTTTTCTCATAAGCCATTGTTTTCTAAAAGTTTATATGATTGAGGTTCTTTTACTTATTTAATAAAAAATCTTAGAGGTGGCAAATATAATAATAAATTAGGAAATAGCTACATTTATACACAACTTTAAAAGTTAAACTTTGTAAATACTTACAGATTGATAGATTCACACAAGAAAAAGGGGTAAAAAGTTTCAGATTGAAAGCAATTATCCCCCGAAAGCATAGCACTTTCAGGGGATAGTCATATATGTATTACTTCTTAGCCTTTGCCTTCTGGTTAGCCACAACTACCTTGTTAGCCTTCTCCAGCACGGAAAGAATCTTCTTTCTCAGGTCACGAATCTGCTTCATGTCCTCAGCGTTGTAGGCATCCTTGCCATCATCCAAGAAACCTTTCTTCAACTCGGAAATCTCCTGCTTGTCAAGGGAAATCTCGTCAATGGCATCAATGGCAGCCTTGTTGTTGTTGTAGTAGCCATCGCTCTGACTAGGAGCCGTATCAACCAAGAGGTCATAGGAAGTCTTGAATCCGTTCAGTTTGGTGTAGAGTTGTTTCAGCTTCAAGTCCTCGAAATCATCCTTCGGAGTAGCATGAGCCTTGTATATATCCTCGGCATTCAACTTGTGAGGTCTATACTCCTCCCCACTCTCCTCAGCACGTTCCTTCTTCTTGTCTTCCTCATACTTCTTCACCTTCACATCATCCTGCTTGTACTTCTTATACTCCTCTGAGCCGTAGAACCGCTCCAGCATTGAGTAATCGCCATCCACCTTAGCTTGTTTCTTCAACTTGCTCAGGGTATTGGCTGCACGGTCGTGGTTCTCCTTCATATTCCAGAACTCATCACCTTGTTTCTTAGTAACCGGTCTATCATCAGGATTGCTGACGAACTTACTGAATAATGGAATATCAGCCACCTTAATTTCCTTCGGGTCATTGAGCGACTTGGTAAGCAAACCGAGCACCTGACTGCCCATGGTGTAAGCACCACCGAGATAAGAAGACAATACATGGTCAACCACAGCAGGGTTATTCAGATTGTATCTTGGGTCACCGAAAGCATCAATGCTGTTCTGCTGCACATCTGGATAGTCGTTTCCGATTGAGTTAACCATCCTTGATGCACGTACCAACCAATCAGGAGTGCCCACGTATGCCTTGGTAAAGTTAGGGTCATACTTGTTGTACTCTGTGTCCTTGAATAATGGCTTGCCAGTGAAGTCAACATTGAAAGCCAACTCAAAGACTGGGCGAATAGCATTCGGCATCAGACTGACAGCAATATTGCCATCATAGCCAGTAGGGTCAAGCGGAAGCATATCCACAACCTGACCAACCAAATCCCAACCATAGTCTTCCCAACTCTCCTCAGCCAACTCGCCACCCATCATCTTGGATGCAATCATATCTCCCAAGCCATAGAAAGCACGGAACTCCTGAGCAAGAGGAATCTTCACGAACTCATGGGTAGTAGGAACCCACATAATAAAGTTGTTTCGTCTATCCCACTTGGAGAACTGCCAGTACTTCTTAGATATATCTTTGTACCAATCCTTATCATCATCACCATCGCCACCCAAAAAGGCAGCACCCAACTGCATTAGAGCGACATTAACAATAGGTACGAGTACACCACTCGCCAACCACGATGCAGTAACAGCCGTGAACTTGAAAGGATGATGCTTGGCAAGCGCACCCAAGGTCTGCAAACTCTGTACTGCTGGGTTGATGAAGAGATAGAGATTTCTAATAGTCTGCCAGCTATGTTCTCCAGTACCCTTGCGGTTGAAGTTCAGGGTCACGTCCTTGGCATCATTCACCGCCTCATCAATGGAACGTCCATACTGAATAGAGGTCATGTAGACTGCAAAGCGGTTACTATCCTCAATCATTCTGTTCAGGAACTCGATACTATCCATGATTGTGTGACCAACCTTTACTGGGTTCGCCTTCCATCTATCCAAATCCTTCAAGTCGTTCTTGAATTTCTTCTTCAAGTCTTCCACGTCAAGCGAAGAGACAAAGCCAGTTTCACCACCATTCATCATGAAGTCATAGAACATCTGTTCCTTTGGTGTAGCGTTTCCGTTGTTTACCTTATCTCTCAACTTTCCGTTCTGAAAATCTCTCAGCATGAATCCGAGATTCCAAGAGGTAGCAAGATTCTTTCTGAGCAGATAGTTGTACTTTGCATCCTCACGGATAGCTGTAGATGCCAGCGTCATGGTCAGGTCTCGGAAGTAGTTGGAAGGGATGAAGAGAGGTGAAAGACTGGTATAGGCAGCAGCCATCTTTCTACCAACAACAGCAATAACCCTCTTACTGATACTATTTTTGATTCCTTCACTCACTCGGTGTGCTCTGGTATTGTTCATCGCCTGAGCCAACTGAGGGTCACCATTCACATAGATAACGTACTCCTCGCCATCCTTCATCACTCTTACCTCATGCTCTCTCTCCTCGCTGTGAGTCTGAGGATAGGCTATGTTCAATCCGTCTCTCTTCTGAGTAGCATCACCAGCCTGAGCCATCTGCTCCATCTTCTTCTCGAAAGCATCAATGGCAGCCTTCACCTGATTACTATTCATCTGAGAACTAATCTGCGGTGTAGCAGGAATCCACTCCTCGTTGCCGTTGGCATCCGTACTCTTCACATACCAAGCCTTGCTCAGGGTCAGCAGGGAAGTTGGATGATTCTGAGCCAAGAGCATCAGGTGTTGTTTCACCCAGTTCTTGTTGTTGAGCAGGATTCCGCTCTCTGCCATATTCTCGATGTATGCGATAGGGTCATCAGCGATAGAGGTTCGTCCATGTGCCTTCTTCAAGGTCTGATTGAAAGCACCCTTGCCGCCACCGATATAGTCCCATACTTGGTCGGCAGTAGTGCCATCCCAGCCACGAAGAGGAATATAATGGCTATACATATCTCGCACATACTGATAAGTATCTTTGCTCATCATGCCAGCCTTATAGCCATCACGGAGAATCTTCTTGGTAGCCGCATTCGTTGCATCCCATAGATTGTGAGTCTCGGTTACATACTTACTCTCAATATCCTTTACCAGTTTGTAGGCAGTTTCCTCAAAGTCTGAGCCGTCAAAGATAGCAGACAAGCCTGAGTAATCGTAGGCGATACCATTCTCATCATAACGATAGTCCATATATGATGGAGAATATTTCACCCTAAGTGCATTGTCTCTCTGTCTCCAAGTAGTGAAGTCTACTCTGCCAAACTCTAGGTCGCTATCATTAATGATACGGTTCATATCGCCCTTGTAAGCCTTGTATGCCGCACTCCTCTGAGCCACGTCCTCATAGTCAGCATCCAGTGACTTCTTGAATGCCATCTGAGCATCACGCTCCAAGCCATGCTTAGCCATCATGTAGATACGTACATTATCATAGCTATCACCCAGTACCTTCTTCATCTGATGATAAGCCTTTCTAAGTGGCTGCAAGAACTCGTTGTTGTACTCCTCAAACTCGTTCTTACCCTTGCCGTGACTTCTGTTCTCGGCAGTATAGGCATCCTCAGCCATGTTCAGGCGGTCAACACCCACTTCCTTCATGATAGCTTCCTGAGCCTTACGGATAGCCAGCATACTATCTTGGAAGGCGATACGTTTCAGAACAGAACCACGCTGCAACTCTCGGTTGAACTCTCCAAGGGCAGTATCATCACTCAGAAGATGCTGCTCGTAGGTTGGAGCAGTCTTCCACAGAGCCATCTGCTTGCGGTACTCGTCCACTCTTCTCAGGAAATCAACGGCACTCTCACCAGCATTGCGTTGTGGGATTGTAGGTCGCTTGGCATCCTTAGGCAGATTATTATCCTTCTTCCACTGGTTCAAGTCATGTTCAAACTTGTCGTAGCGCAAGGAGAATCGGGTATTACCCACGATATTGGCATTGTTCTCATCGAATATCACGTAGTTGTAATCGCCTTCCACTGCACCGCCATGAATCATGCCAGCAGGGTACTTGATACCGACAAAACCTATTTCACTCAAAGCCCTTGACGCTAATTTTGCACCACGCAAAGGTCTTTCACGGTCAAAGAAATCTTCCAAAGCATGATAAAGTTCTTCACCTTTCAATGTAGGAAGATTCTGCATACCATTCTCAGGAGAATCAAGTTTCATTTGGATAATACGCTCTATCCTATCTTTATCATATCTCGCTCCACCATCTTTGAAATAATCGTTATCACTAAAACCATGATGGGTAATTTCCCAAAGTCTGTACCATTTTTCCAATGGGAAGTTTTGAGACTCATTCCATCCAAGGTAGTTTTCACCATTATCGTCAGGTATATCAACATCATAACGATAAGCTTCATTGCTAGACTCAGCTATCTCATTATTATCCTTTTGTAAAATAGCAGACAACTCTTTCAATGTCTCATCATCAGGGAACATTTCCAAAGCAGACTTCAAATCTTGTCTAGCGTTTTCTAAGCCCTTATCTACATCTTGGTTTTTATTGATATAATGGCTAAGCATTTGTCCAGCATCGGCAGACATATCAATCTTATAATCAAAGCCAAACTTTCCCTTTCTATCTTTTGCACGTTGTGCGTAATTATCACCTATTTTCTTAGAGTTTGTAACATAAACACCATGTCCAAAAGTCTCACTTCCCTCACCCTCAAAAGCATGAGACAAATCGAACTTGTCAAAGCTAACACCAGTACCATGATAGGTACGGATGCTAAACTTAGGGTCAGAGCCAGTAAGGAGAGGAGCAATCACATGCTCGGTCAACTGGGTAGGTATTCCGTTTCCGATGATGGTATGGCTCAGGTTTTCAGAGAATGGCATTTTGTAATCATCGCTCACTCCTGATACTCTTGCGAGCACTCTGCCCATAGCACGATACACCTTGCCATCAGGCATAACAATCACATCACCACTCTTGGTTCTGAGTGTTGGCAGCAGTTCATCAGCGAAGGCATGTGGAACCTTTCCGTCAGCATAGGCACTACCCATCACATACAATGGCTTGTCAATGTTTCTCCAGTCAATGCCATCAGCCTTCAAGCGAACGTCCATCCAAGGAGCCACACCATTCTTCTTCTCGGTCAGGGTCGGGATAATATCAGCCACAGCTTCATACCATCCACTCTTGTGTGCCATCTTCTTTGGCTTTTCAGGGAGTTTGCCATCACGAACCGCACGGACAATCAATCTCTCTCGGTTGGTGTAGCCGCCATAGTCAGCAGCGTTATACACATCTGCATCCCAAGTGTAGCCGTTGGCATCCAGAGCATCCGTGATAATCTTCATCGCTTCCGAATCCTTATATCCCTTCACATTCTCAATGGTCACCACCTTTGGCTTCACAGCATTGATGAACTCGGCAGTACTAGCAGCAGTCTCCTTGTCAAGTTCCACCTCAGCATGGTTACTCTTCGCCTGAGAGTAGTTCTTGCAGACTGGGCTGGCATGGAAGTACTCCACCTCGCCATCAATCTGCTTCACTAACTCCTTAGGGTCAACATCACGAACATCAGCAGTAACGATGTGCTGCCCGAAATTGTTGCGATAAACACCGCTTATCTTCTCGTCATACTCCACTGCCACCACTGGGTCGATGATACCCTTCAAGCCCTCTTCAACAAGACCACCACCGCTAAAGTATGTTCCAGCCTTAATGAATGAGCCATCCTTCAGGGAGAACTTAGGTTCCTCGCCAGCAATCTCTGCCTTGCGGTTCTCGCCCAGAGCCTGAGCAATATGAATCATCTTCTTGTTAGCCATCTTCCAGCCGCTCGGCATATCCTCAATAGCAGTCTTGATAGCATCATCCACCTCATCAGGAGTGTTCAGACTCTTCAAATCCTCAGCCATATCTGCCGCCCCACTCTCCTTTCCGTCAGCCATATCACGGAGGGAGAAGGACACATCACCCACACCCAAGAAAATCTGGTCTTTGCGAGCCACGTCCTCAGTAGATTCAGCGAGAGTTTTTCTTCTCTCCTCAGGAGTCATGTTCAATCTTTCCTGCACATTTCTTGCCTCCACCTCGCCAGCAAGTGACTTGTAGCTATTGAAATCATCATTCTTCATGTAGGCATCATAAAGACCTCTGTTCTTCTCTATGAGAGCCTTCGCCTCATCTTCCTTACCTTCTGCTCGTAGCTGCTTAATCTGTTTTGTGACCTCATTAAACCTCTTCTTGACTTCACCTCTAATAGTTGTAGGACTACCTCCAGTGGCAAATCCCTCAATACCTTGAATAGCATGCTGAATCTCGTGATTCAATATGTCATTCATATATTTCAACTCATCAGCATGAATGGTTATGGTGTTGGTTTTTGAATCATATTCACCATGTGAAGGCATATCGTTCATAATGGCATCCGTATCAATACGAACACCCTTCAACTGAGGATAAGCCTTAAATAATTCAGGTGCATCAATCACATCAAATAGTTTGCCGCCATTCCAGAGCATATCATCCTCGTAACGCTTAACGATGTGTCCACCGCCTACGTCCATCGTGTCCTTTATCTTGGCATCAGGCATTTCGTATCTCCACTTGCCATCAGCACCACGCTCCCAGCCAGTAGCCATCTTGATAGCCTTGGCATCTTTCTTCTCTTCTTCCATCTTGCGAGCCACAGAGAGGTTATCCATACGGAAAGTACGCTCCTCTGCCTTGTCAGCAGCAGCCGCACCACGCTCGCCAGCGAGAGAGAAACGGATATTGTCGCTACTATTGATAGCATCCATAGTAACCTTCTGTCTATCCTCAGCATTTCCACGCTCATAACTGCTCACATCAATGCCAGCCTTCTTCAAGGCATCTATAACATCACTTGGAGTATCGCTAGGAACGATAGCCTTCTCAAACTCATCAAGTCCGTAAGGTCTCATAAACTTGGTTTCAAAATAGAACACCTTATAGTCTTTCTTGATTGTATCAAGCAACTTATTGTATCTATCCATCCACTCATCAGATACCTCAATATTATAAGCCTTCTTCAAATACTCCTTTTCATTTCCCTTATGGTCAGTAAGTTCAACCATACGAGAAACACCGCTATCATCAAACGCATATCTGTTATTAGAGCCAACACGGATTTCATCAGACAATTCCAAGAACTCCTTGGTAATCTTGTCTTTTATCTGATTATGTCTCTCATCGCCAAAAGGAATCAACTTATCCTTGGCATTCTTCATGGCAGCAAGCGTATTAACCTCAGGAGAGTTCTTTGCTATGAACACACCAAGTTCTGAGCCGAAGGCAGTATAGCCGCCAGCCACACCCTGTTTCTTCATGAGCTTCACAGCATTTTCTATAGTATTAGGGATATACTTAGGCTTACCGCTAGGGGTAGTGCCATTATAAAGCATTTCCTCAACACCATATTCCTCTGTCTTCTTATCCAGCCAAGATGGGAAATCATCAGATAACTTCTTATTATCCTCCACCTTCTTCTTTGCAGCCCCCATCGTGTCGTGAACATCTACCTTTCCATTCTTTCTGTTATTGCGAACCACATCATTCACGAAATCAGCAGCGATATAGAAGTTCTCCACGCCTTCAAGTTCTTCAAGACGTTTCTTCTTCAAAGCAACAAGCAAATGATTACCCTGCTTTTCTGCACTTGCGATACGAGCCTTCAATTTCTCACGTTGAGCATCTACGTCATTATCCTTGCCAGTAGCCTTATTCATCAGTTGAATCAGTTCTGCTACCTCTTTATCAGTATAATCAGTTTTGTTGCCATTATCTGAGATACGCATTACCTCGTTGGTAATGTCGTTGTCATACTTGCCAGTCTGATAGATAGTTTCAGGATTCATGCCCTTATCAAACAAGTAGTGCCAGTACAATCCGTCACGAACATCGCCACTTGACAAATATCCCTTCCAGCTTTCTCTTACATTGGAATAGATACCATTATCAACATCACCAAGTTTCACGTTCATGTCGGTATTGAAAGCCTTCTCGCCCTGCTTATTCATGATTCTCTCCACCTGAGGATAGGTAGGTGTCCAAGCATCAGCCGTGAAGGTTCCAGCATTCTTGCCAGTTCTCTTAGCCAGTTTCTCTGCCTTAGGAATCAGGGTAATCTCACCATAGTCAGAGTAGATTCCGTTCTTGGAGTCAACAACACCCATAGAAGGAGCCGCAAAACCGCCCTGCTTGATAGCCTTTCTTAACTTGTCAACGCTGATGTTGTGCATACCAAACATAGTTTTTTCGTTCTTCAATGAAAACTTTTCGCCATTTTCCTTGGCAGTTTCAGAAGAATTGTCTATCTTTGCAGCAGAACCTTCGGTTTGGGAGAGAGCGGTGTCACCTTCCAACGAAGTAGCGGCAGTGTCTGTCCTCTTGTCGCTTGCCGAAGTTTCCTTTTTAAATGCAGTCAACAACCAAGATTTTCTTTCTCCATCCCAAGTAAGACGAACACCAGCCTTATGGGTTTCACTTTCCAAGTTTACACGATTCTTACTGCTTGAAACTACACGCATATCATTCAGAATCTCCTGCAAATTATCAAGAACCTCAGGATGATACTTCACAAGTTTAGAAAGACCATATCCATCACTATGCCCAGTTCCTTCTTTGCCCCAAACCAAATCAATATCGCCAATATCCTTATGATGAAGAGCACCAACAGCTTCTCCACCACGAACCTTCTTCAAGAACTCTATAGCAGCTTTAGCTTTACCACGGAACTGATTGTATATGTTTCCAAAAGCACCAACACCAACTGGCTTGATTTCAGCAGCCACACCTTTAGTGTTGCTCATGCCATCAATGAGATTATCAACCATACCATAGCTATCAGCCACCGCCTTCTTCAAAGCAGCAGGAATATCGGCAGGAACATCTTCCTTTCTTCTCATTCGTCTAACCACATAGTCAATAGCTTGGGCAGCATCAGAAGTGAAGATACCAGTCTTATAGTTATATGACTGAGCATTGTTTATACCATAGCCTACATCATGTGTCTCATGTGGGAGATTCTGCAATTCGGTCAGCACCTCTATCGCCTTGGCATTGTCGGCAATATCCTTCATGTTGCCAATGGCAGCACTAACAATCTGGTCAACCTCTTCATCAAGCAAGCCCTGCTTGGTAGCCGAAGACTTCACCTCATTGTCCGAGATATTAGGATATACCTCAGTAGGATGAGCCACACGACCATCAGGCAAAGTGATATAGTATCTTAGTGGACGATTTGTAATATCGCTCACAACATAGCTATCAGCAGTTGGCTCATATACACTCTTCTCCTTGCCGCCAGCAGTCTCTTCTATGTGATAAGGAACACCATTCACCTTATAGGCATCCTTCAATGTAGAAAGAACTTCCTTCTTCTCCTCATCGCTGAGTTTCTTGCCAGTTTCAAAGCGAACTGGTTTAGACTTCAATGAGAACTTGGTGTGCTGAGTAATTTTCATATCCTCAGGCTTGAAGATAACATAGTTGGTATCGCCCTTTTTAGCACCACCGAAGTTACGTCCAGCCTTGTACTTTATACCAGTAAAGCCAACAAAAGATAGGAACTTGCTTATTCCTTTAGTTCTTTCAGGCAAATCATACTCTGTTCCAGTTAACCCAATATACAGAGTACTATTGTAAATATTTTCGCCAGTTCTCTCTAAAGACTGACCTTTGCTTTCTAACGTCTTGATACCTACGCCAAGATGCTCCAACCCTTCACGAATGGAATCCTGCTGCTTTTTACTCAAAGGCTTATCCCAATCCAGATAGTTGCTGCCATTATCCTCAGGTATATCCACCTCATATAGATTATGGTATGGTTCAGCCAACTTCTTCATTTCATTGTAGTAGTCAATCTTTTCCTGCTCTGTAAACTTGTCATTCTTGGCTATTTGCTTATCACCATGCAGGAATGACTCTAGTGTAGGATATTTCTTGGCGAACCTTGTACCATTAGAACGCTGTATGCGATAATATGCTTTAGAAGGGTCATTATCCATCAGAGTAGCATAGCTTTTTCCTATCTTCTTGGAAGATGTAACATATCCACCCCAACCGAATACTTGGGAGCCAGCACCCTCGCCCATGTGGTCGAAGTCAAACTCTGTGAAGTCAGCACCGCTACCATGATATACCTTCAACGAGAACTTAGGAGCATCAGCTATCTCCTGATTGATGCTGTTCACGACATCATCAGTAACAATATCGCCCTCCTGAATCTGCTGAGGTTCACGACCAGCGTTCTTCACAAGTTCCGCTTGCTCTGCTCTGGTCAAGATACGGTTCACCTTCATCGCACCAGTAATCACCCAAGGGTCAGTCTCAGGGTTCGGGTTGGTACGATACATATAATATCCATCAGTAGGCAGATGTTTCAAGCCAGCCAATGAATGCTGATACTTGCCCGATGGATTGATACCCTCTTGGCGAGCTTCCTCCTGATAATCTACATCAGCAGCATACTCCACCTCAGCGAAGACGAAGTTCTTAGGGAAGAGAGTCTTGTTTCCATCAGCATCCTTGCGATTGAACTGGATAGCGTAAGGCACGACACCAAGATGCCAGCCTGGTCTATAGGCTAGCTTACCGCTACCCCCTTGTGTTCCCTTACCGCCCTGCTTAACCTGAGGTCTGCCAGTCTTGCTTTCTCCTGCAATAGGAGCCGCATCAGCATCAAGCCATACACCAACTGGAGTAGCAGCACCATCAGGGTTCGCTACCATTGGTGGATAGAGTTTGCCATCCTTTAGCACAAACACCTTGTAGCCGATACCCTTCTTCTTAGGTTCAGGCTTTTGACGTAGAGAGAATGAAACATCTTCGCCAGTCTCAGAGTTCGTTATCTCGCCCTTGGCGGTCTTCACGTAGGCTTGTTCAATGGAGCGGAGAATCAGATTCATATCATCAGAAATCTCTATTCCATGAAGAGCCATCAAGAATCTGTTTACAATCTCATGCAATTTCGCAAGTAAAGGATGAGACATTTTGAGCAAAAGTGTGTGGGCATAGTTTGCGTCTCTTATCCACTTACCCAACTGGTCTGCAACAACCTCTTCCTCATAGGCAGTTCTACCGCCATTGTAGAATACGTTATTTTCATTGTACAAAGAGGTTATTCTATCTGTCTCACTATTGAAAGCATCCTCTCCCATCATATCCTTTACAAGGGTCTTCAACTCATCGTAAGCAGCAGGATTCTTTGTTCTCATTTCGTGAGTCATTTCGTGACCGAAAATGAACTGAACACCTTCTGTAATGGAAGAATCCAATGTTAGATATATTGTATTGGTCTTATCATCAAACCATCCGTTTGCATTCTTATCTGAGTACTGCCATTGAACATTAGCACCCATCATCTTTGCTAACTTCTCTAAGGTCTTGCGAGTCTTCTGCCCTACGATATTGTCAACGACCTTCATATCATCCACCTTATTCTTCTCTACGTCAGCAGCACGCTCGGCAGTTGTCTGCTGCTTGCCATTCTCCTTGGCAGAGAAAGGAAGGTCAGATTCATCACGCTCTGCGCCTAAAGGAGCTTCATCTGTAGCATCCTCAGGAACATTTACATTATCATTTATATTGTCATTTTTCTGCTCATTATCCGTTTCATTAGACAAATCATTAGATTCATTATCCAATTCATTATCCAACTTCGCCTCTGACTTCGCCTTCAACTCAGCCTTTTCATCCGACTTCGCCTTCAACTCGGCCTCTGGCTCAGCCTTGTGCTGCTCAGCATAGGCTGCATTCTCCTGAGCACGTTTCTGCTCTTCAAGTATGTTCTCTGCCTGAGCAATGCGAATATTTTCAACAAAGTTTCTTGCTTCCGATGCCTTAAAACTGCTATTGAGTACACCGATGAGAGCATTACGAATATCCTGAGTGTCGAGTGATTCAAGGTTGGATGGACGATTCTCCCATAGGCTGTGAACGAGCGCATCAATCGTAGTTCCCTTGCCATCAGCAGCGAGCAACTGAGTCTTGGCAAAGTCTTCTCTGCTCAATCCAGTCTCCTGCTTAACACCCTTGCTTGTCTCTGTTCCCTCATAGTTGAGAGAGTGAGCACCGAGGTTGCTAGCCACATACTCCTCAGCAGTAAGCGGAATGGTATCTGTCACATCAATGCCAGTACCATCATACAGACGATGAAGGAGAGAACCGATAGTTTCTCTATAGAGTTGTGATACAGCCTCAGCATCATCCTTCACCGCACTCTTCAAGCGAGCGAACTTTCTTCTTGCCTTCTCAATGAGTTCCTTTCTACCCTCAGCAGTATCTTCCACCTTGGCAAGTTGTCGCTCATTATAAGCATCACGAATAGCTATAGCAGAGTCATAAGCCGCCTGAGCATCAGCAATAGCCTTCTCCTTGGCATCCTTAGCAGCCTTCTGTTCCACGAAAGTCTTACCCTTCACGGTCATGTTACTAGCCTTGTCGAGTGCCTTCTTTGCATCAGACACATATCCAGATACGATACTATCTGCATCCTCACCAAACTGATTATCATATAGCTCAGCAGTCTGTGCGGCAGTCAGCTTCGAGAAGTCAGGATTGCCATCCTCCAGCATAGGCACGATAGTTCCATCTTCAAGGGTAATGGCAGGAGCAGCAGGAGTCTGTTCTGTTGCAGGAGTCTCAGCAGATTCAGGAGCAGCAGTCTCGCCCTCTATTGTCGGAGTCTCCACCTCTATCTCACCTCTATTCTCTCCACTATTATCCTCTATCATTGAGGAGGCAGCAAATGCTTGCTTATACTCATCGAGTGTCATGGTAGTAGCCGTTCTCACATCTTTCTTATTGACCGCATGAGGAATAAGAGAGCCATCACTCGTCAATTCCATCACCTTAGCTTTTGCACCTGAATCACGGATAAGAAACAACTGGGAGTTTGGGTATTTTGTATTACTATCCTTGCCGAGTACATCAGCAAGCACCACGTTTCCATTATCATTAAGTATCTGATTGAAATCAAATGAAGGTTGAGTCTCTTCTGTCTGTTCAGTCTGCTGATTCTGCTGCTCAGCACGTTCATTCTCCAACTGCTCACGCTCAGCCTTGGCAGCTTCCAGTCTCTTCTGGTCTTCCAAGTCTTTCTTCTGCTGCAAGTCTGCAAGCGAATAAGGATTCTCCACCACGTTACCATCTATAGAGATAGCAGCAGTACCATCACCATAGTCAGCCAACACCTCATAGGTATGTTCGGTACCATCAGTATCAGTCACATTGAACTGAGAACCAACTTCAACGGTTCCATCAATGATACCAGCCACTTCCTTGATAGCATTCTCTTTTGCATCAGCTACCGCCTGAGCCTTCACATCATCAGCAGGTAGTTCTTCACCCAGTTCAGCGAACATCAACGCATCAGCATGTTCTACACTATTCGTTGTCGGGTCATAATAGAGAATCATATCATCGCTATTGCTTACATCAATGGAGCCATCATCATGAGTAGCAACGTTACCACTAATAATGTACACACCATAGTCTTCCAAGCCGCCTGATGCTTTGATAGTAGCGTTACGGACAGAGCCACGACTCTGGTCTGTGTACATATCCACTCTCTGCTCTGCCTGATGAGCAGCAAGGTCAACCTTGTCTTGTGCATCATCAACCACACCTTGGTATCGGGCAGAAGACAACTGGTAGTCATAGATAGCTTTGTCAAGTTTATCATCCTGCCCAGTCAGGGATTCCAGTTCCTCGTCACTCATGGCAGATAGCTGCTGTTCAGAGATACCCAATGCTGCTGCAAGAGACTTCATCTGGTCTTCCTGCTGAATCTGAATATCATGCTTGTCTGCATCATCAGCATCATGCCCCTCAGAATAAGCATTGTCAATATCTGCCTGATGCTGCTCCTCAGGTGTTGTTGGTTCGTTGGTAATCTCCTTGGCATTCATTTCAGCAGTCTTGGCAATATTGTAGCCACGCATCTTCATCAGGTTTACCCCATAGTTAACAGCAGCATTAATCTGTTCCTTTGTCATGGTATCTCTCTGTCTGAGAATATCAGCCAGCACACTACCCATCTGCTCGTTGGTTGCGTTGTCTATCTTATCCTTGATGTCTGTCCAGTTATCGCCCATCAGGTTCTGTGCATCACTATCAGCCACGTTCACCTTGTTGCGGAATCGGTAGTACTGAGCACGATTGTAGATACCTTTTACTGGTCGGGAGCCAGCACCCATCGCATACATAGAGCCAACAGAGATAGCCATACCACCGATAATGTCGAGTTGTTGTCTAGCATCAAGAAGGTCGGAGAACTTATTATCTCCATCCAATAGAGCATGAAGAGGAATACCAATTTCTTCTTCCATCACTTCCTCGAAATATCCGTTGTAACCAAACTTCTCCATCCACTTCTTGGCATTGGTATACAGTCCACTCTTGCCGATATTCTTGAAGAACTCAGCAGAAGCATTCATACCATGTTTCTCCATGAAGTTGACAGCACCCTTCTTGATACCATAGTTGTGACCGAAGAGTTTTTCAGTATAGTTCTCTACCATAGCAGAGGTCATACCCTTATAGAGAGCAGTACCAATAGACTCACCACCCTCATGCAGGAGATTTCCATTCTCATCGAAAGTGCCAAACTTATAATCGCCCTTCTCATCCTGATACAGATTACCCAGATGTCGCTGCATGATGTCAGCACCAGTCTTCAACGCTTGTTCTGTTCCAGCCATCGCATACGAGCCGATAACATCGCCAGCCACGATACCGGTATTCTTCAAGATGGCAGCACCCACCTTGCCCATGCCACGTTTAGCAGCAAATTTTAAGGCTCCACGACTGATGCCCTTGGTAATACCACCATAACCGCCAGTCAGGAAGAAGTCAGCCATAAATGGGAGACTCTGCCCTGCAATTTTCGTCCAACGATAGATGTTACCCATCTTTTCGTCTTCGAGAGCCGCAGCAGCATCCGCACCCAGTTTACTCTTCAGGAGCATCTTATCAGAACCAGAGAGAGGAATGTTGTTATCCATCTTTGTCTTGATACGCTCCATCTGCCCCATGGTAGCGAAGTCAGTCAAACCGAAATCCCAAGTCTTGGCAGTAAAGGCGGTATTGTCAAGAGCCTTCAAGGCATCCTCACCCCAGCTACTTGTAGGATATTGTTTCACCGCTTCCAGCGCACCTATCTGCTCAGTAACCAGAGAAAGAGAGGTTGCCAACTTATTCCTATAGTCACTCTGCTCAGCAGTTCTTCCGTTACTTGCACCGATACTAGCACCATAAGAGAGCAAAGGATTTCCGTGTTGACGATTATCCTCAGCGATAAGAGCTTCAATCTCCTTCTTTCGGGCATAGGCATCAGCCAGTTTCTTGTCAAACTGCTTTTGAGCACCCTCCTCAGTAAGGTAGGTTCCATTCTTGCCGATGTTCTCCTGCAAGTCATAGTTACCATTCTTGTCACGAACATCAAAGGCAGATGGAATCTCACCAGTATCTACCGCTACCTGATAGGCATCGTTCTGCTTGTCAAGAATAGCTTGCATCTGCTCAGCTTCAGGAAGAGAATAAACATTCTCATTGTCCGATGTAACGTATGCGCCAGTCTTGCCAGTCTCAGGATTGTAAGCAAAATCATCCTTCACAACATTGTTTGCATCACCACCATAAGGAGTCTGATGTGTACCCAAGTTCACACGACCGAAATCCTTCTGCTGTTTCTGCTTGCGTTGTTTCAGTCTGTTGTATCTGCCAGCATTGTTCATTGTCTGCTGAGCACTAGCCGAGATAGCTGCTGCCCCAGCAGAGAAACGAGCACGGTCAGCAGCACTCATAGGAACACTACCGCCCTTCGCTCTAGATGAAGTCTTACTACGAGGTTCAAAGAGTGCAGAGTAGAAACGCTCATAAGTAGATGGAACATCAAAGTTCTGAGCCTTCAAGTTCTCATAGATAGCGTGTCTGTTATCCGCACCGCCCTTTCCGTCTCTTGTCAGAGCACTCTCAAACTTATTGTAATCATCAGGCACATCATAGTTCTGTGCTTTCAGATTCTTGTATAAAGTGTATAATGGTCTTTCTGCCATGATATATATATTTGTTTGTTACCAAATTCTTGTTACCAATTCTGTTACCATTTTACGCCAGTCTTCTTCTTTCCACCATTGTTGGATGATGAAGTATGGTTCTGTTTACCCTTACCATGCTTACGCTGATAGGCTATCTTCTGAGCCTTCTTTCCTGCTGCCGTTTTAGGAGAGTAGCCCATCTTCCGTACTTCCTTTGCAGCCTCAGCCATACCCTCAGGGTCTTTTTCCATCAAATCCATATACTCATCAACCTCTCCTGAGTAGGAGCCTTTTCGAGAACTGCCACTACCCGACTTGTTGGCACGCAAACGACCAGTCTCAGCATTCATACGTTGTATGGCCTCTTGTGCTTGCCAATGAGAAATCTGCCCATCAGCCAGAGCCTTCTTGATAGCCAAGACAGCCTTCTTGTAATCAGCATCAGTCTGATACTTCATCTTCGACAAGTCAAGTCTTCTGTTACCTTGGTCAATTCTCTGCTGCCCTTGGTCATTCTTCACCTTGTTGATTTCGTTCTGCATATCGTGATACCTCATCTGCTCAGCAAGATTCAGGTTATTCTTCCGAGCTTCCTCATCAAGAGCGAGTGCCCTCTGATACCCAGCCAGCCATGATGCCCGATTCTTCTCTCTCTGAGCATCCATATAAGCCTTGCGTTTATTCACCGCCTTAGTCATATCCGACTCAGGATTGTGTACCACCTTGGCACCATTGGTAGCGAAGTAGATATTGGATAGCGCACGGAGACCATCACCCAGAGCAGCGATACGAGCCTTGGTACGCTCCTTCTTCTCTCTGTTCGCCCTCTGCTC
>ULNT01040230.1_pt1 | contig 21223 bp, 23 predicted proteins | sample 1952001 | NCBI WGS metagenome assembly ULNT01 (sample SAMEA4835585, study PRJEB28245) | human gut metagenome | biome: gut microbiome; material: fecal sample | place: Denmark | collected 2008
ACATTATATTTAAATTAGAATCTATTATCTTAACTTTAATACCATTATTATTAGCATCATAAATAATGTCAGTAATATTATTAGAATCATTTGTTTTTGAAATATTAGAATATACACTTTTTAACTCTTTTTTTTCTAAAGCTAAATATATATCATTAATAGATACTTTAACTATTAATAAATTAATGATTATATTTAAAATTATGAATAAGACTGCTCCTATAAAGATCTTATATTTTATTGATACTCTTTTTTTATTTGGCAAAGATGTAACCTGTTCCACTAGCTGTTTTAATGTATTTTTTATTCTCATCTATTTTCCTTCTTATTCTTTTTATATTAGTATCAACAACACGATCATCACCAAAGTAATCTATTCCCCAAACCCTATTTAATATTTGGTCACGAGTTAATATGATATTAGGATTAGAAAAGAAATATTCTAGTATCAAATACTCTTTTTTAGTAAGTTCTATTAATCTTCCATTTTTTCTTACTGCACGCTGCTCTTTAACTAATTCTAACTCATTATCACTATCTAAATTAATTAGTTTTTTTATTCTAAGAAGTAAAACATCTAAATTAAATGGTTTCGTAATATAATCATTTGCTCCCACTTCTAATCCTTCTATTTCATCTTCATCCTCCGCTTTAGCAGTTAACATAATAATTGGAACATCACTTATTTCTCTTATCTTTTTTGTTGCAGAAACCCCATCCATCTCTGGCATCATAACATCCATTAAAATAAGGTCTATACCATCTTTATTTTGAGTAAATATCTCAAGTCCTTTTTTACCATTTTCTGCTTCAATGCAAGTAATATCAAACTTACTTAAATATTTTTTAATTATTGTTCTAATACCCGTTTCATCTTCTACTATTAGTACTTTAAGCATATAAATACCTCCTAATATTTATATATTATTATAAAGGTTTGTTTAAAATGTGTCAAAATATGTAAGAAAAAAGAAGAAATTACTCTTCAGTCTTTTCTTCTTTCTTTTTTGATGGTTTTTCATCCTTAATCTTATCTTTTACTAATACTTCTTTTCTAGATAAGTTTAACTTACCATTTTTAAAGCCTGTTGCTTTAACAATTATTTCATCTCCAACGTTTACAACATCAGATGTCTTAGCAACTCTCTTATCTGATAATTGAGAGATGTGAACTAATCCTTCGCATCCTTCCCAAAGTTCTACAAAGCATCCTAATTCTTCTATTACTTTTACAACACGTCCAGTATAAATCTTACCTATTTCTACTTCCTTTATAACGTTTTTAATCATATCAGCAGTTTTATTAATTATATCACTATCAGTATGATAAATAATTACTCTTCCGTCTTCTTCTATATCTACTTTAACAGCATTCATATCAGTTACAGTCTCAACGTTTGAAGCCTCTAAAATAATCTTTGTAATCATTTCTCCGCCTTTACCAATAACGTCTTTTATCTTTCCAGGATCAATTGTAAATGTAAGAGTTTTAGGAGCATACTTACTAACTTCTTTTCTTGGTTCTTTTATTTGTTTTGCTATTACCTTTAATATTTCAAGTCTTGCTTTTTTAGCTTGTGCTAATGCCTTACTTAATATTTCTTTAGTAATACCTTTTATTTTTATATCCATTTGAAGTGCACAAATACCATCTTTTGTACCTGCAACCTTAAAGTCCATATCACCTAAATGGTCTTCCATACCTTGAATATCAGTTAATATTGTATAGTCATCACCATCTGTAATAAGTCCCATTGCAATACCTGCAACTGGAGCTTTTATTGGTACACCAGCAGCCATTAAAGCCATACATCCAGCACAAATAGATGCTTGTGATGATGAACCATTTGACTCTAATATTTCTGATACAACACGTACTGTATATGGAAATTCTTCTTCAGATGGCATAACTTGAGCAAGTGCTCTTTCTCCTAATGCACCATGTCCTATTTCACGGCGTCCTGGAGCACCATAACGTCCTGTTTCACCAACAGAAAATTGTGGGAAGTTATAATGTAACATAAATCTTTTTTGATCTTCTGGAGAAAGACCATCTATTATTTGATGTTCTCCAAGTGCACCTAATGTTACAACTGACAAACTTTGTGTTTCACCACGAGTAAATAAAGCAGAACCATGCGTTCTTGGAAGTAAATCAATGTCTGTTGAAAGAGGTCTTATCTCAGTCATTTTTCTTCCGTCTGCACGTTTTTTCTCTTTAACAACAATCTTTCTAAATACTTCGTATTCAATCTTTCCTAAACATAACTTAACCTTTGTTAAAAGTTCGTTTAAAGCGTCCTTATCTAAATCTTCATTTTCATATTCAAATTTAGCTACTACGTCTTCTTTTACTTTGTCTATTGCAGCATATTTTTCTAGTTTATCTTTAATACGCATTGCACTATCTAATGGTTCTTTTGCTAGAGATAAAATCTCATCTTTAAGCTCATCTGTTATTTCTAGAGCTTCATACTCCATTTTTTCTTGACCTATTTCTTTTATTATTTTATTTTCAAACTTAACTAGTTCTTTTACTGCATCATGGCCAAACATTAATGCCTCAAGCATATCATCTTCACTTACTTCTTTAGCTCCTGCTTCAACCATATTAATTGCATCCATTGTACCTGCAACAGTAAGATCTATATCTGTTTTTTCTAACTCTTCAACTGTTGGATTAATTATAAATTCTCCATTTATTCTTCCTACTTTAACACCTGCGATTGGTCCATCAAAAGGAACCTTACTAATAGATGTTGCAATAGATGATCCAAGCATTGCAGTAAGCTCAGGTGAATTATCAGGATCTACTGATAAAACGGTATTTACAACTTGTACTTCATTTCTAAAATCTTCTGGAAATAAAGGACGCATTGGTCTATCTATCATTCTAGCTGCAAGTGTTGCATTCTCCGTTGGTCTTCCTTCTCTTTTAATAAATCCACCAGGTATTTTACCTACTGAATATAACTTTTCTTGGTATAAAACCATTAAAGGGAAAAAGTCTGATAATATATTAGCATCATGACTTACACATACAGTTGATAATACTACTGTATCACCATATCTTACTAATACTGCACCATCAGCTTGTTTAGCTAATTCTCCCACTTCAACAGTTAATTTTCTACCTCTAAATTCTGTTTCAAATATTCTTTTTTCCATTATTACATCTCCTTAATCTATATAAAAAGACACCCAAAAAAGAGTGCCTACTTTACAAAATAAATTACTTTCTTAATCCTAATGACTTAATTAATTCACGATATCTATTAATGTCAGTCTTCTTAAGGTAATTAAGTAAATTACGTCTTTTACCAACCTTCATTAATAATCCTCTTTTTGAATGGAAATCATGAATGTTTTCCTTTAAGTGATTAGTTAATACGTTAATTTCTTTAGTTAAAACTGCAATTTGTACTTCTGGAGAACCAGTATCTCCTTCGTGAGTTGCATACTTCTTTATAATTTCTTGTTTAACTTCTTTTTTTAACATAAGTATATTCCTCCTTTTTTTATTTATTCGCCTATACCTAAGATGTGGTTAGGAGTACTTTCCAAACACCCGAGATAAGGTAACACTAATAATATACTATTTTTTTTATGTTTTTTCAAGTACTATTTTTGATTTTCCTTTTGTTTTACATCTTCATCGACAAATCTTATTTCAAAATCTATTTTACCTTTTCCTTTTTCATAAACAAGTTTTGAATTATTATTTATTTTTTGAGCAGGTTCTATCGAAACTATTTCATCATCAACAAATCTTCCTATTTCAACTATTTCTTTTCCTTTAAACATTTTATTATCCTTTCTATATAAACATTTTATATGGTTTCATCTTATTTTTATCTTTATCATAAGTTTTATATATTGCAACTACGTTATCTTTATATATAAAAGTTACCATATCAGTATTATATTTATTATTTATTATCGCACCGTTTTTAACCTGTTTAAACAATGTGCTATCTATTATAACACAATTTTCATCTTTTAAAACATCAGTTATTGTTAAAACATTATAGTTGTTATTTTCCATATCTTCTAATGAATATGAATCGTTTATTAAAAACTTACCTTGTCTTGTCCTTATTAAATCACTCATTACTCCAAGTATTCCAAGTTTTTTATTAATATCTTTAATTAAACTTCTTATATATGTGCCTTTAGAAACTGATACTTTAAACTTATAATAATTATTATTCAATTCTAATAATTTTATATCTTTTATTTCAACCATTCTTTTTGGAAGGATAACTTCTTTTTTTTCTCTTGCATATTCATATAATTTTTTACCATTTATTTTAACTGCAGAATAAATTGGAACTTCCTGATTATACATACCAATAAATGATTTTAATACATTTTCTAGCTCATTTTTATCAAGACTTGCTTGTTTTTTTTCTATAATAGTTCCATCTGTATCTAATGTGTCTGTTAAAATACCTAATTTAACAGTTGCAATATACTCTTTATCATTTTTTGTTAAAACTTCCACTAACTTAGTTGCCTTACCCACACATAACACTAAAACTCCCGTTGCAATGGGATCTAAAGTTCCCGTATGACCTATTTTTTTAGTATTTAATAATTTACATGCCTTATTTACAACATCCCTGCTAGTTATTCCTTTTGGTTTATTAACTACTATTATTCCGTCCATTTATATCACCTAGCTCTATTTTAACATAAAAAAAGGAAAGTTTTTACTTCTTTCCTTATTTTCTAACGTATGAAATATCAGTTTCTATTTTATTTTCATCCGAATATTTAACAGGATTTTCATAATATTTTTTAGTTTCGTTATCTAACTCAGAATATTCTTCTTCTCCGTTAACAGAAACAGATGGTACTTCATAGTAATCATCAACATTACTACGATATAAAGCTATGTTATTAATTTCGTCTGTATAAGCTTTATATTCTTGTTCAGTTAATGAACCTTTGCGATATGCTTTTCTTATATATTTGTAAGTCTTATCAAATATATCATCTCTATTATATACTTCTTGTACCTTACCAAATACATTACTAACCTCTACCTTATCAGGACAAATAGATAATACTTCTAATAATTGACCGATAACAGTTTTAACTCTTATCTTATCTCCTGCAGTCTCTTCCATAGAATATTCTAGTTCATTAATTATTCTAGCTGAAATTGTATTAACAGCTTTATCATATTTCTTTTGTTCTTCTTCATCTAAAGAGCTAGTTCCAGAAACACGTAATTTCTCTTTTAATTTATTTAATTTGTTTCTTGCCATAAATAATCTAACACCATTTACAACATCTATTTGTTTTATTCCTTCTATGGCTTCTTTTTTCTCTTCAGCACTATTACTATTTACTAATGCCTTTTTATATACCTTTAATCTATAATCTTTTCTTGATATTAAGAAAGGACGTAATTGACGCATCTTAGCCCAGAATCCAAACTGTTTAGCAGGTCCTTCTTCCTTAGTTAATTTGTATGTGTTTTGTTGTTGCATATTATACTTATTAACAACAGTTTCTACCCTTTGGCCGAAAGTTATTTCATCAAAGTTTCTAGCATATTTAACTAAGAAATCAAATAACCTTACAACAGAATTTATCTTTCCAGATTCAATTTTATCTACGTCAGAAATATTATTAATTACTGCTTTTTCTATATCTTTTAAATGAACATCTAAGCAATCAGCTAATCTTTTAGTTATTGCATCTAATCTTTTTAATAATTCTTCTTTTGTTTTTCCATCTTTTAATGCATTTACTTTATTATATGCATCAACAAATTCAGCTGGATCAAAATTATTTTCAGCAATACTTTTTTCTACCTTTTCTACTGCTTTTTTAGCTTCTTCTATCTTTTCTTTATCAGCAGGGTCATCTTTTCTATCATCTGATGGGTCCGCATTTGTAATACCATTTTCATCTTCTAAAGCAGAATATGATACTATTATATTTTCAATAGCTGGATGACGCATTAAAAATTCTCTATATAATTCACTTTCTAAAGAAGCATACTCATCTTCTAAAGGATTTTCAGAAATAAGTTTATAATATTCATACACCATCTTTGGATCCTTTAAAATCAATAAATATTTAGCTTGCTTTTTAATTGTGTCCTTAAGTTCTTTTAATGCGGCTTTTTTATCTAAATCTATTACACGATTTGCAAATTCAAAAGCATCATCTAAAGCTTTATCCTTATCTTTAATAGTGTCATCTGCTTGAATTTTTAATACGATTCTTCTTTTTTCTTCAGCATATGTTTTTTCAACATTTCTATATTTATCAATTATGTTTTCTAATACTTTTTTATTTTTATTTCTTCTTTCAACAAGATTGAAATTTTGCTTTGAAGGATTATATAATCTTTCAAAATTATAACTTGCTCTTTCTTTCTCATTCATCATTTCAAAACTCCCCCTTTTGTTTGAATGCCCTATATACTAGCACTTTTTTTATCAATTGTCAACTTCTTTAATCCTTTTTATACTTAAAAGCCTCAAAAACAAAGAAAAAACCGCTATTAAGGCAGCTTTTTTCTACTTATTATACATTCTTGATATAAATATATTATTTACTTCTTCTTGTAGTTTTACATCCTCTATGTTATTTAAAGATAAACTATTACCTAATACTTTTCCTTCACAAACTACACACTTATTAGATACAATGTCATCCAAATTAGAAACTTGTATTAGGAAAAAGTAAATTTTTCTATTATAAACAACTTCATCTAATACATAATATTCTAAATTATCTGGTAACTTAACTATCTTATCTATCATAATGACTTACCTCCAACACCTTTTAATAATTCTTCAACAGATACCCAAGCTTGAGACGCTCCATTTTTATTTGCTACATCAACCGCTATTTGACTTGGATCAACACCTGTTTGATTACAAAAATCTGTAATTGATAGACCATTAGTATTAATAGCTTGTCCTAAAGAACCATCCGGATTAACAACTCTAAATGATTTAAATATAGAATCTCCATTAACGTATTTAGAAATTAAGTTTTCGGTATGAGTACCACCGGTAGCCCAACTTGCCGTATCATGTCCTACGGATACATTGTAATCACCTACATTACCACCTATCTTTATTCCTGATGTTGGATCTTGAACAACTTTTGTTGGTGTAACTTGTGAAGGTTCTGGTATCGTAGGATCCCCATGTGGTTTTATGGTAGTTGTTACAGGGTCAGCTGCTCCTAATTTAGCCTGTGCCAAATTGTATATAGAACTTGCAACATTAAGTCCTAGACCTGTATAAATTGCACCATTTAAAAACCAAGTAGCATCTCTGCAAAATTCTTCCGACTTAAAGTATTTCTTTAATTGCTCTATCTTACCTTTTATTCCAGGCTCTGGTTCCGTTACTTCTTCTACTGGTAATTCACCACTTAACCTTTGTGCTTCTAATTTTTTTCTTCTCTTAGTAATTAGTCTTTTAGCGATACCACCTGATATTGCTAAAACAGACACTCCAACAGTTCCACATGTGAAGAATACGGCTGCACCAACACCAATTCCTGCTGCTAACATAGCCCAAGTTTTCCAAGTTTTCTTAGGTGCATTTTCTATTATAACAGGAGTTTCAGGAACCTCTAAATTTTCATCTTTATCATCTTTTTCACTATTCTTCTCGTGTTCTTTTATCTTTTGGTCGATTTCTGCTGCTCTTGCTTGCAAATCATTTTTTTCATCACCCTCTGGCATTTTATTAATAAGATCACAAGCCTTATCAAGAGCATTCCTATCATAATTTTTTTCAGCTTGATTTAAATATTCATCAATTAAATCAACACCTGTCAAATCATCAATAGAATCATTTTTTACTTGCTCATCATAAGAAGCTTTTTCAGAATAAGAAATATATATTTTATGCATTTCTTTATTTCTCATCAACGCTTCATCAAAGGCAACTCTTAAAATTCTTTGTAATTCCTTATCCTCTAATTCTATTTGTGCTAAAACCTTTAGAGCTTCATATGCCTCCTTAGCAGAAGAACCTTTTGAATAATATCTACCAATTAAGTCAACTCTTAGTTTCATATAATGAGTCATAACTTTTACTTGAGCCTTTTTATCTTTTGCAATTGCATCGTCAATTGCTTCAAACTCTTTATTGATAGAATCATCTAGTTCTTTATCAGTCATATCAGTATAAGTACTCAAATCCTCTATCGCATCTGATGCCTCTTTTTGTCTTTCTGAAATTAAGCTATCTTTTTCTTCTTCAGTTAAATTAGGATTTCTTCTTATGTTTTCTATTTCGTTTTCCATGCTTACTTTGGCATCTTCAATTAACTGATCATTAAATTTTACTTTTTCATTTTTTTCTCTTATTATATCATGTCTTAACTTAGCATAATTAGATTCTGTTTGCGCATAACTTTTTGCCATGTCTTTCAAATTAGATACAGCCTCATTTGCTTTTTTTACTAGATCAGATTTAACAGGCACAAAATTAGTACTAGCATCTTTATTTCTTCTTAACCTTTCAATTTCTCTTCTTCTTTGTTCATTAGCTTCAAAATCAGGCATACTATATGTTTCTGGGTCAACGGTGTTTAAAGTTTCTTCATCAGATATGTTTTCTGGATGATCAATTTCACTACCATCAGGAGTATTTTGAACTACATCATTATTTTTATTATTCTTTAAGCTTTCAATTTGAGTCATATTAGTCCTTATTTGAGCATCAATTTGCCTAATTGCTTCATCAAATCCAGCTAAATTATCAAGATTAGCACCTTGTTTAATAAGTTCTTCTTTTCTTAGTATGTTTTCATTTTTAGCACTTTGTAATTTTACATTTTCACTTGTTAATCTTTCAATTTCCTCTTGATTAGCTAAATTACGGCTAGTTGATATCATTTCAAAGAAACTATCTCCTTCACTTCTTGAAATTTTACCTTCTTTTACAGCTTCATCAATTTTATCCACTAATGAATCTAAGGTTTCGTTATTTGTTATTCCTAATTCCATGATTATTTCGTTAGCTCTGTCTGTCGTCATTTTTTTCACCTCTTTTATAAAGATCTGAAATAAGCTCTAAATTATCGTTAGCACGTTCACTAAAATAATTTAGTACTGGTGTTAACACATTCTTGTTTTTTTCAATAACAAGGCCATTTTCCAAGCATTTAAACACAACAAATTCCTTAGTTGGTTCTTCTCTTTCATCCAATTTGTTAACAAATATGTATCTTACACCTTCATACTCTGTTTCGTCTAATGTGATATACACACCGCTAGAAAGTTTAAATACATCATCTTTTTTCACATTCATTTTAACGTCTCCTTTATACATTTTATTACCTACCAAACTTAAACACAACATACCCAACTACTGCGATTACAACTATTATTATAGAAAGTATAATAACACTTATTTTACCACTCTTAGTAATAGGAAGTCCCGTATCATCACCTTCATCATACATACTAGATAAATATCTTTCATATGAATCAGATAAGTAAAAACGATCTCTAGTTTTAAAAATACTTTCAAAGTAGTTTTTAAAGCTTATCGGTAATTTTCCCTTATTTTTATTATATACTTTTTCAACTTCTAAATTAGATGCATTATCATCTATTTTCTCATCAGTTAATAATTCCAAACTAGTTACCGCAAACGCATATAAATCAGTTTTATCAGAAACTATTTTATAAATTCCATCTTGATACTTTATGTCTACTTCATTATTAACAACGTTTTTCTTAATAACAAAACTGTCACAATCTATTAGCCTTACATTACCATTTTTATCTAAAAATATGTTATCAAGATTTAAATCGCATATATATATCTTTTTCTTATGGAGTTTTTTCATAACTTCTTCTATTTTCTTAATTATTTCTATTTTTTCTTCAAAACTATATTTCTCTGTGTTTTTCGATAGAGATGCACCATCTGGTAAATATTCCATTATATAACCAACAAATACTCCATCATAATAAACCAAATGCTTTGGTTTTACTATCTCTTCTATATCAATATCTTTTAAATATCTAAGTGTCTCTTCCCTATCTTTTATATAAGTAAACGAAGTTGATGTAAACATTTTAAGAATTCTTCCATCTTGTGTTAAATATATGTTACCTGATCTTCCAGATGCTATTTTTTTTACTAGTTTCAAATCTTTATAATTAATGGAATCTTTTGGAATATCCCTAAATTTATCATTTAATCTTCTTGTTATTACCGCAGATGAAACATTTATGCTAAGTACGCTTCCTTCTTCATTAATACCAACCTCATAAAAGCCTAGAGAATGATATATGTTATACATAATGCTATCATGTTCATCAATCGTTACCGTAACGCATCTAGAACCTACTTCTCCTGCTACATAAATAACGGCTTCAATAAGAAGTCCTTCCATATTCTTATCCTTAAATTCATCTAACACATATAGTTTATTAATTTCAACAGAAGATGAATTATTACTTGTTTTAAATTCAAACGAAGCATACCCAATTAACATATCATTAGTTTGAATTACTATGGTAAGCTTATTTTTAAAATATTCTGGAACAATGTAATCATCTATATCCGCTAAACAGTCTCTTTTTATATTTTCACTAGAAAAAGTATTAATAATATCTGAAAAGATATCAAAATCAGTTTCAAGTATTCCAACGTTAAGATTTTCCTTTTTAACTAAATTAATCATATATATCACCGGCCGAATTATATTTTATTAATATAATTATATATTATTTTTCTTTTAATTTCTACAAAAAACGAAAAAAAGATAGAAAAAATCCACCTTTTTATTATATTTCAAAATCTAGTGTTAAAGATGCTTTGTTATATATCTTAATTACATCCTTAAATGAAGAAGCATTTTCCTTTACACTAACTATTATTTTAACTGTTTTTAAAGTACCAGATTTAATAATCTCTCCTTTTGCTATTTTGGTTTTTTCATCATCATTATATAAACCAAATTTTAACTTGCTATAAATAGCAGATGCATCTGCTGAAGTTACTCCACCATCACCATTTAAATCATATTTTAAATCCGGGCTTTTACTTGCTGCTACTTTATAAATAAATAATTCAAAATTATTAATATTAGATATTTTTACATCATTTTCAGATTTATTAAATATATCAAAAGAATAAACAACTTCGTCACCAGGATTTTTAACTTCAACACTAAAATTATTTATGCTTTTTTCTGATATATTTGGAGTATCCACCACACTTGCACTTCCGTTTTTTCTAACTAATTTTAAATTAGAAAAATAAATATCATGCCTTATATCACTTACGTAAACACTATTAGTTTTATCATCAAAAGTAATTATGTAAGTAGAATCTAAATCATCATTGTTTTTATCATACGGATCTTCAAAATCATTTAAATAGCCATCTTCTATTAAACCGGTTACACTACTACAACTATCTTCATCTTCATTATTTTCTAACATGCAAGTTTTAGCTGCTCTTTTAATAGCATTCATACTAATATCATTAGCATTTTCTCTGGATTTTTTAATTTGTTTATTTACATTTACAGTTGCTATTACCATTATTATAGCAAGAACTACTATTACCGCTAAAAGCTCAATAAGTGTAAAACCTTTATTATTTTTTCTCATGAATTTTCTCCTATCTATCATACATTAGAACATTATCACATTAACGATTAATTATCAATATATATTACAAAAAAAAGATAGAAAAATCTATCTTTTTTAATCTTTATTTATTTTATTTATTATGTTTTCTATTTTGTTTCCATACTCAACTGATTCATCATATATAAATCTTAAATCTGGAATTCTTCTTATCTCTAACTTTCTTTTAGCAAGTTCTGTTTTAATAAATCCTTTTGCACCATTTAGATCATGCAAACACTTATCTTTCTTATTTTGATCTAAAACAGTGCAATAAACTTGCGCTAAAGAAAGGTCAGTATCTACCTTACAATAAGTAATTGTTACAAACTTAATGTCACAATCATTTACTTCATTTTGTAATATGTCACTTATTTCTCTTACTAATAAATTTGCTATTCTTTCTGTTTTAACGCTCATAACTTACCTCTTTATTTCAACAAGTTCATATGCTTCTATAATATCTTTTTCTTTAATATCACCGTAATTTTCTAGTGTAATACCACATTCAAATCCTGCTTTTACTTCTTTTGCTTGGTTCTTTTCCCTTTGAATTGTGTTAATTGCACCATCATATATTACAATACCATCACGAATAACACGTGCTTTAGCACCCATTTTAACTATACCGTCTAAAACGTAACATCCTGCGATATTACCAGTTTTAGAGAATTTATATATCTTTCTTATTTCAGCTGAACCAATTGTTTTTTCTTCGTATTCAGGATCTAGCATACCTTTCATAGCAGCTTCCATTTCTTCTACTACTTTATAAATTATGTTATGAAGTCTAACATCTACACCATACTCTTTTGCAATATCAAGTATTTTAGCTGATGGTCTTACGTTAAATCCAATTATGATTGCACTAGATGCATTAGCTAAAACGATATCACTTTCGGTAATAGTACCAACACCACTTCTTATAACGTTTAGTTTGCATCCTTCAACATCTATTTTAGATAACGTGTTTTTAACAGCTTCTTCACTACCTTTAACGTCTGCTTTTAACACGATGTTAATCTCTTTTAAACCTTCTGATATCTTACCAAATAAATCATCCAAGCTTATTGCACTAGCTAGCGTATTTGACTTTAACTTAGCTACTTCACTTCTTTGTTCTGCAACGCTGTGAGCTTGCTTTTCTGATTCAAAGGCCATGAATTTATCACCCGCTGTTGGAACTCCTGATATACCAGTTACAGAAACAGGGGATGAAGGAAGTGCTTCAACAACTTCTTCACCTAAATCGTTTTTAAGAGTCCTTACCTTACCAAAATACTCACCAATAACAACTGGATCTCCTAATCTTAAAGTACCATTTTGAACAAGTAAAGTAACAACTGAACCTACGTTTTTATCTAATTTAGATTCTATTACAGTACCCATTGCATAACGCTTTGGATTTGCCTTTAATTCTTGCATTTCAGCTATAAATAACAAGTTTTCTAATAATTTATCAATTCCTTCATGAGTTTTTGCAGAAATAGGAACAAATAATGTATCTCCTCCCCAAGAATCAGGTGTAAGACCATGTTCACTCATTTCACGCATTACCCTGTCAGGATCAGCTCCTGGTTTATCCATTTTATTTATCGCAACTATTATTGGAACTTTTGCTGCTTTAGCGTGATCAATTGCTTCTATTGTTTGAGGCATAACACCATCATCTGCTGCAACAATTATAATTACTATATCAGTAATAGATGCACCTCTTGCCCTCATTTCAGTAAATGCAGCATGTCCTGGAGTATCAATAAAAGTTATTTTCTTACCATTATAACTTACTTGGTATGCTCCTATATGCTGAGTTATACCACCAAATTCACCTTCTATTACATGACTTTGTCTAATGGCATCTAAAAGAGACGTTTTACCATGGTCAACGTGTCCCATTATTGTTACAACAGGAGGTCTTTCTTCTAGATCCTTTGGATCATCTGTTACCTCAAACTTTTCAAAGTTTGCAATGTCTTGCGTTTCTTCTCTTTTTAATTCTTTATTGTATTCTAACGCGATAACTGATGCATCATCAAAACTTATCGATGCATTCATACTAGCCATAATACCCAAAGTCATTAATTTCTTAATTAAATCAGTAACCGAAACAGAAAGTTCTTTTGCAAACTCCTTAATTGTCATTCCTTCTTTGTATAAAATAATGTTAGAGTTAGACTCCGTTTCATTAGAAACTAGTTTTTCCTTGTTTTTATACATTTCTTTTTTAGCTTTTTTAATATCTTTTTTATCGTTTTTCTTATTTTTCTTCTTTTGTTTAACCGGTTTTGGCTCACTGTTATAAACCGCATCCTTTTTATCTATTAAAGTATCAATAGCTTCGTCATAATAATCATCTTCGTCCATTTTTTTGATTATTTCTTCATCTACTACGCTTTCTTCTTCTGGTTCGTTTGAAAACGCATTATCAAGTTCAACGATAGAATCATCCGAAAGCATATCGTCTTCATTTTTAACATCAATTCCCAACTTACCACACATCTTTATTATTTCTTCTACACTTTTATTCATATCTTGTGCATATTCTAAAACACTCATCATGAGACAAATCGCCCCTTTCCTTATTTATTTATAGCTTTTTCTAACTCCTCATATACCTCCTCAGGTATTAAAACTTCTAAATATTTTTCTAAGGCTTTAGTTTTTCTTGCCATATCTACTACTTCTAAATCTTTCTTTAGGTATGCTCCTCTTCCGTTTTGCTTGCCAGACTTATCAACCGTTACTTTACCGGTATTATCTCTTACTACCCTAATTAATTCTTTTTTAGGATATTTTTCTTTAGTTACAACACAAGTACGCATAGGAACTTTTTTTTGTTTCATTTTAAATTACACCATCCTTTAGGATAAAGCATTTGTAAGGTCTATTTTTTCTTCCTTTACTTGTTCAGGCGTTTTAACATCTATTCTGTAATGTGTTAGGCGCGCTGCAAGTCTAACATTTTGACCTTTCTTACCAATTGCAAGTGATAAGTTATCACCTTCTGCAACTGCTAGTGCTTCTTTTTTCTTTTCATCTAATATATATACTTTTACATCTTTTGCTGGTGATAAAGCATTTTTAATGAACGTAATTGGATCTTTATCATATTTAACTACGTCTATTTTTTCTCCACCTAGTTCATTTGAAATACGATTAATTCTAGAACCTTTTTCACCAATACAAGCGCCTACTGCATCTACGCTTTCATCTTCTGAGTAAACAGCTATTTTACTTCTTGAACCTGCATCTCTAGCTACACTATATAATATTACTGTTCCATCATTTAATTCAGGAATTTCATTTTCAAGTAATCTTTTTACAAAACCATAGTGACTTCTAGATAGTAAGATAAGAGGACTTTTTCCGGTATCATCTATTTTTGTTACATATACTTTAACAGATGAACCCATTTTTAACTCTTCGCCATGAATAAGTTCACTCTTTGGTAAAATACCATGCATTCTTCCTAAGTCAACGTAATAATTTTGAGAATCTTCACGTGATAAAGTACCAACTAACAATTCTCCTTCTTTATCCTCGAACTCAGCCATAATGCTTTGTCTTTCTGCTTCTCTTACCTTTTGAACTAAAATTTGTTTAGCTGCTTGCGTTGCAACACGTCCAAAGTCCTTTAAAGGAACTTCTTCTTCTATCGTTTCGCCAACGGTTATATCAGGAACAATTTTCTTTGCATCTTCAAGTAAGATTTCAACTGTCTCTTCTCCTGCTTCATCTTCTTCACCGTCAGTATACTCACTAACTACTTTTTGATAAGAATAACCTTTTATTTCTCCTGTTTTCTTATTTATATCTATTCTGATATTTGGAAGATTAGTTTCCTTTGCATAAGCCTTAGAAAGAGCTTGTGTCATTCCTTCAAAAATAACTTCTTCACTTATTTGTTTTTCTTTGCATATAGCTTCTAGTGCATTAATAAATTCTTTACATTCTTTACTATTCATCTTAATTTTCTCCTTTTTCTAATGAGCAAACGTCTAATACATATGAATCATCAAATTCATCTTCAAGGGTATCAATAAGTGGATTTATAATCCCTGTTGCTAAAACACAAGTATCAACATCAACAAATGGTTCCTTATCTATTACCACTCTAAGAAAATACATAGCACCTTCCTTAACATATTCAACATCACAAAGTTTAATGTTGTTTTCCTTAAGAGGTTCTTCTATTAACTCTCTTACTTTAGCATCCATCTTTAATACCTCCTTCAAATATAAAGAGCAGGACTTTTTGTGCCCTACTCTTCGTTGCTACAAGTATTATAACATAAAATAGTATAATTGCAATACTTTTTAAAATAGCACTTTACATATTAAGTTTCTTTCTAACAAATGGAAAACCATTATATTTTTCTATTAAATCACCATCTAAATATTTTGAGTTTTCTCTTATTAAACGCATTGCATGATCAGAGCTTATTTCTTTATCATTATAAGGAAATTTTAAATTTTTATCATTAAAGCAAGAACAATTATTTTCTTCCATATATCTTATAATATTTAAGAAAAGCTCATTTAATGCTAATTTATAATCATCTTCATCTTTATTTTTAACACTATCTATAGCATCATAAAGTTCGTTTAATAAAGCATTTGGAATAACAATATCATCTAAATTAAGTTTTTCTAAATTAATTGCAATTCTATTTTCTTTTTTTCTTTCAATATTTTTGCTATCAGAAGAAAAGTGAACAGGAACTTTAGAATTTTCAAGACAAAAATTAATATATTTTTTTATCTTTTGAAGATTTTCCCTATTTCTTTTATTCTTCTTTATTTCATTAATCATGTTAACATAATAAAGATGCTCTTTAGTATAATATTTCTTATAACATATTATACCGTTATAATCCTTACTTATTTTTCTTTCTAGTTCATTTTCTTTATCTACATCGGATGCAAACCTATTATTTTCTAAATAAAAGTTATAATAATTTTTTATTACTTTAGAAATATAATTTCTTTTAGAGTTTATGCTTTTTTGTCTTTTATAAAAATCTTTATGTGCTAAATCATAAGCATCTATCATTTTGTTTTCTTCTAATAAATATTTATCCAAATTGTAATAGTCTTCTAAATTAAGTCTCCTATATGAATCATATAGTCTTTGTTCTTCTTTATCCTTACTTCTTTTAGGTGCTCTTTTATTTTTCTTAAAGAACTCAATTCTTGCCCTTAGATTTTCGCTTACTCTTTCCTCATTATATTCTCTTCTAATTATAGTTATGTTACTTTCATAGTTCATATCTTTTTCATCCCTTTTTTTCATTTAGCGCTATTATTATATTTAAACTTTTTAAAAAGTCAAATTTTATCTAATGCACATAAAACGTTTTATAATTTCCTAATTTGATGTTATAATTTAAAATAGAGGTGATAAAGATGATATTAAATGCCTTAGAAGAAATGGAAAACAAAGTAAAAAATTGGTTTAAAGATAATTATAAGTACCTACTTGTTATATTAATTTATTTACTTTATCAAAGTAATTTTTTAATTGGATTAATTAGTTCGTTTGGTGTTTCTATATCTAAAATTCCTAGAATACCTAGAATATTTTTGTTTGCTTTAACGGACCTTGTATACGTAATAACACTTTTACTTATGTTTAAAAAAGACATAATAAAAGGTTTTAAAGACTTAAAGAAAAACTTTTCAAAAAGAGCCTTATTATCCGTTAACTGCTGGCTTTTAGGATGCATAATCATGACTACGTCTTCGTTTTTAATTAGTTTAATTTTAAAGCAAAACGTATCAACAAACGAAGCTCTTGTTAGAGAAAGTATTAAATCTGCTCCTATGTATATGCTTTTTACTTGTTCTATTGTTGCACCAATATTAGAAGAAATGGTATTTAGAAAATCATTTTATGGTCTAATTAAAGTTAAATGGTTATTCGTTATTTTAAGTGGTTTATTATTCGGTTTATTACACGTTTTAGGTAGCTTTACATCCCCACTTGACTTTCTATACGTAATACCATATGGTGCAATGGGATCTTGTTTTGCTTACCTTTTATGTAAAACAGACAATATCACACTACCAATAATAATTCATATGCTTCATAACACGGTACTTGTTATGGTTCAAATAATTGGGAGGTAAAAAGTGACTAAAGAAAAAGATGAAACAAAACCTAAGAAGAAAAGAAAATTAAAATGGCAAGTTAAGTTATTTTTACTTATTTTATTTATAATAATTTATGCATTTTTTATTGGCCCTAAAGGAATTTTCATTAAAGACTATAACATAAAAACAAGTAAGATAAGTAATCTTTCAAGTGGTATTAAAATACTTCAAATATCTGATATATATTATGGCTCAACAATTAATAAAAGCGATATAAAAAAGATAGTTAAAAAAATAAACGAAAATAATGTTGATGTAGTTATTTTTACAGGTGACTTAATAAGCAAAAACTACGATATAACAGATGAAGATAAAACATTTTTAAAAAAGTGGTTAAACAAGATAGATACCGAGCTTGGTAAGTATTATACTACCGGTGAAGAAGACTTTGAAGATACTAATGAAATACTTGGTATGGCAGGATTTACTAATTTAAACAATAATCCTCAAAGCATTTATGATGAAAGTAACACACCAATAATAATTATGGATAAAAGTGTCAATAAAGAATACCTAGAAAGTGGTGAGGCTGCTCCTTACTTTAAAATACTTGCCATCCATAATCCTGATGACATAGATGATTTTAATGATGCAAACATCGATATGGCAATTGCAGGTCATACCCTTAATGGAGAGATAAACATTCCAAAGCTTAGAGAATTATTTATATCTAGCAAATACAAAAAAGGATATCAAAAAGTTGGTAATACTAAGCTTTACATAAACGCAGGATGTGGAACTAAAGGTATAAAAGTTAGACTATTTAACCACCCTACTTTAAATTTATACAGAATAAATAAAACATCTACAAAGTAAAATGTAGATGTTATTTTTTTATAGGAAGAGTTATTTTAACGGTTGTTCCCTCTCCCATTTTAGATGTGTATTTCATTGTTCCCTTATGCTTTTCTACTATTTCCTTTGAAAAACATACTCCAAGTCCAGTTCCATTACTTTTAGTCGTGTAAAACGCTGTTCCAATCTTATCTTTAGTAGATTTATCCATTCCAATCCCATTATCACTTATTTCCATAACATAATTACCTTTTTTCTTATAGGTTTTCAAAACTATCTTTCCTTTAGAAGTAATCGCTTCCTTAGAGTTTTTTATTACGTTTATTAATACTTGTTTTATTCTGTTATAGTCAGCTTCTATATAAACATCGTCGTCCTTAATATCTGAAATGAATTTTATGTTATTATCTAAAATAAGTTCAGCCTCGTCACAAACATCATCTAAAAGCATTCCAACTTCCATTTTTTCTTTATCAATATTAAGCTTTGAAACGTTTGAAAAGTCTTTTAATAAAAGAAGAGTTCTATCTATTTCTTGATCAATTATACCAGCATACCTACTTGCTTTTGCAGGATTGTTTACGTCAAACATATCAAGGTATCCTTTGCATACTGCAAGTGGATTCTTTATTTCATGAGTAATTTTAAATAGTGATTCATATAATTTCTTTTCCTTTGTTATTTCTTCAAGAGAACTATAAAGTTCTACAACTTTTGATACCTTATCATAAAACTTTATAATTGCATAAAATACAAGATACATAATTATCCATACTAAAAAAGCATAGCCTAATAATTTAACATTTAGTATATCATTTGGAAAAAATATTGATATTATAATTCCAAACATGACCTTGCAAATTAAAAACACGTTGTTAATATTTATCTTCGTAAAGTACCCAAGAGTAAATATTATTAAATACTGAATTAAAAACAAATATATATTTGAATTATATACATCCCATAAAAATATGGATGTTGTAAATAAAAGAACAACGGATGGGAACACTCTTTTTTTGTATATTGAAAGAAGAAGTGGTATGTTTATTAAAAAACAAGCTGCAATAGGAAGATTACTAAACCTCGAGCATAAGTAATAACTACTAAAAAGTGCTAAATCAAAAAATATCATCTTCTCCCTTTCATCTTTTACCTTCGTGTAAACTACGTACATAAAGTAACAGCATAATGGGAAAAACAAATAAATTAAACTTAAAAATACGGACGCTAACATATAAATCACCCTTTCTCTAAAGATAATTATACGCATGTAGCGTGCCGTATTTTGTCGAATTTTGTAGTTTTTTTAATTTTTTTGTAAATTATTGGTCCTCATTTAATTGCTCAATGCATTTTTTTAATTTTTTAGCATCTTTTTGAAATATTATTTTAATTGTGTTATCTATTTCAACAATGCCTCTTGCTCCAAGCTTTTGAATGCCCTCTTTATTTACCTTAGATGGATCTTTAAGTGTTACTTTAAATCTTGATACACTAACTTCCATGTTGGTAATGTTTTTTATACCACCTAGGTATTCCACTAATTTATTTGCCTCATATTTAAAATCTGGCTTACTAGCTTTAATAACCACTAACGCAATTATTACAAGTACTGCTAGTATAATAACATACTTTAATAACTCTGTCATATCTATCACCTATTTAGAATTATATATCAATAAGCTTTAAAATGCAAGTTTTATATGGACGTTTGACTTGCACTTTTTACAGTAATTTGAATATGCTACTAATGAAAAAGATAGAAAGGGTGAATATTATGTGTAATGATTCTAAAACAAATTCAAAATGCAACTGTATCGCTGAAATATTAAAAGTTATAAATATTCTTCAAAGCGAAGTTTGTCCTGGTGATACTTGCCTTGAAACATGTACAAGAGCATACTTTGGTCCAAACTCAAGCGTTGATTTTAACACAAGACCAGTAACTTTATATACATGTAACGGAGCAGCACTTGCTATGCCAGTATCAAATACACCTAATGAAGAAACTACTTCAAATATATTTAGAGTAGAAAAAGTTGATGGATGCTGTGCTACTTTAAGAGTGTTAACATATAATGCTGGAACAAGTACTTATACTGCAACCAACTCATTTTGCACAGTAAATACTGATTGCTGCTGCTCTATAAAATGTTTAGCAGATACTTACGTTGAAGGTGTTTAAAAAAGGCCACTTAGGTGGTCTTTTATTTTATGTTAGAAATTTCATCTATAAAGATTCTGTCTCCATCACTCGTCATTATGTAATTATCTTTAAAACCAATTATTTTTTTATCTATATTTTTACCATTTTTGTACATAATATTAACATCAGCTTGATAAACATAATCTGGTCTTTTAAATATGTTATTTATCTTGTTTATTAAGTCAGTTTTACTTAATTGTTCACCTCTTATAGCATGCCCATTTATATTATCTTGATTAAAATCAGTTGCATGATAATAAAAATCCTTTTGGACTTTTGATTTTAGATTATTTATTTTATTTTTATAAATTTCCGGAAATTTATCTTTCATAACCATCCTCCCATAAAATTTTATGAGTATACTTGGTTAAAATTACTAAAAGGAGTGAAAAAATATGAAGAAAAACTTAATTAAATATGAAATTATAATT
>ULNT01008079.1_pt1 | contig 20611 bp, 25 predicted proteins | sample 1952001 | NCBI WGS metagenome assembly ULNT01 (sample SAMEA4835585, study PRJEB28245) | human gut metagenome | biome: gut microbiome; material: fecal sample | place: Denmark | collected 2008
CATAAAGTTGCCGGAACATACAGCTGAAGCCTACTATAACGGTGCCCTCCCCCTGAATACACTGGCAAACGCCGTACTACGAAAGAGTGATACTCTGCAAAACAAAGCAATGGAAAACTATGAGAGAAATGAGCAACGTGAAAATAAAGGAATTACAATCGGATAAAATATGAAAGAACAGAAAAAAATCAAGACTGAGCATGACGGTTTCTGGAAAAGAAACTGGTTGCTGATAGCCATAGTGATTGCACTGGCAGGAAGCGGAATAAAATACATGGAAGAAATGTACAGCATATCACCATATCTGCTGATAATACATGCATTTGTCCTATATATAGCCTTTGCCCTGCTGGTGTTTGTCAATCTCGGCAAAAAGAGGAGACTGATACATGAAATAAGAATAGGCGGATACAATATGTGGAAAGCACTGTGCAAGCCGCTGAAAGCAATCGCCAAAAAGACGGCCAGCGGACTTGACCTGATAACCCAGCGTATGGGAGCTGACCAGGAAATAGCCATTGCTGAAAAACAGAAAAAGAAACTGGAAATAGAACTGATGCAGAAGAAACTGAAAACGGAAATAAGCCGTATAGACGAAGAAGAAGCCAATAAAGCTGCACCGGTGAAAACGGAAGAAATGGCAGAGAGCGAACAGGATACTAAAACAAACAGGGAGCCTGAATGTATCAAATATGGGGAAACAGTGATAAAATACCTGAAAGAAGTAAACTGGAACGCCTTCACAATAACACAGTGCCAACGTGTGATCCATAAAAGATTCGGGACTGCAAAGTTGGTACTCGAAATACTGGTTGATGAAGGCAAGCTGGAACATGTAAATATAGGGAAAAGAAAGGCCTACAGGCTTGCCAATGCAGGAAGTGAATAACATGACATCAAAACTTATAAAAAGATAGACACTATGACACCTAAAAGCGAACAAGAAATAAAAGCCGCTGAAAGACAGGTAGAATACCTGACCGATGCGCTCTCTGCAGCAACGAAAGCAGACGGTTTCTGGTTGAACATGATGGGAAGGCCACATCCAAGATTTCATCCGAAAGGGCCGGAAGTAAGCCCGTTCAACGCACTTACGCTGGCTCTGTTTGCTGACAGAAACGGATATAAGAGCAATCTGTTCACCACCTTTACAGAAGCAAAAAGCAGAGGAGAAGCTGTAAAAGGAAATGAAAGGGGCGTCCCATTCAACTGGTACAACTGGAAAGAGTATGTAAACCGTCATAATCCGGAGGACAAAATCTCACGGGATGACTATATGAAACTGAACAGTGAAGACAAAAAACAATACAAAGGAATACACAACCGAGAAATAAGGGTACTCTTCAATATTGACCAGACCCTGCTGCCACAGGTGGATGCAGAAGAATATGACCGGCTGATAAAAAGATATGGAACCCAACAGGAAAGAGGTAACGGGAAATCGGAAGACAAGCAGCTCAGGATAGTTGTAAACAACTTTGCCAAAGCAATAAAGGAGAACCTCGTTCCCCTGAGAAGTGACGGCAGTCCTGTTGCCCACTATGATGCGGGTAAGGATGCCGTATATCTGCCGGACAAGAAAAGCTATCCACACTATATCGACTATGTGCAGGACATGATGAGAGAAATAGTCAGAGCGACAGGCCACCAGCAACGCTGCGCACGAGAAGGTATGGTAATGAAGGGAGGGGTACCGCCTTCCCAAGATGCGCTGAAGAGGGAAGAACTCATAGTGGAACTGGCCGCAGGTATCAAGATGCTGGAACTCGGACTCCCGGCAAAACTGCAGAAAAACTCGTTGCAGCTTGTGGACGGGTGGAACAGAGATCTGAGAGAAGACCCGCAGATGATTGACACGGTGGAAGCAGACCTGAACAATGCACTGGATGTGATAAGGAAAGCTGAAAGAGGCGAAAAAGTAACTTACTTCTCTGAAGTCAACCGCCAGGCTACCCAGGAAATGATAGACAAGAAGAAACCTAAAGTATCACCACGGGAAAGTGCTATACTGGCAGACATCATACGAAATCACGGGATGCTGATACATGACGGAAACTTCAGGGATGCGGAGGAAAAGGAAAAGTTCCTTGAAAAGTTCGATCTGAAATATTATCATGAGCAATACAACCATGCCATGAAACAGACGAAAAATGAAGACCCTGAAATAGTCGATGCAGCATACACCGAAGCACAGCGAATTGCATCCTACATAGATGAAGTCGCAAGAGGATATAAGCCGGAAGAATGGACCCATAAAGGCAACTATATAATATACGAAGCCCTGAAGGACATACCTAACAGAAAGACTCACGACTTTGTAGTAATAAGTGACCCGAAAGAAAAAAGAGCCGACGTGCTGATGCCGGAAGGAGCCTTTGCCGGAGGAAAGGTAATCACCAGTGACGGAAAAAGCCACAATTTCCTGCTGACTCCTGATGAAATAATGAGTGCAGAGGAAAGAAAACAGTATGGCGCAAAAGTGCAGTACAATGAACTGCCTTCGATGTCCAAACAAAGGATAGCCCATGCACTAAAGAAACAAGGTGCCGAATATGTCAGGTTCTTCAACACCGGAGGTATAGCCAGCTTCAGACCGGACGACGGATATTTTGACGGAAAAAAAGTGACTGCCGTAAAGCTGAGCCAATGGAGTCTGACAGATATCCGACCTATAGAAACAAAGGAAGCAGTTGAACAGAGCAAACAAATCTCGTTTGACAGAATCAGGATGATAACGGATGACTCGAACAGGTGGCTGCTGTATATTGCGCCCAAAGGAGAGAAGCCATTCTGCATACATCCGGACAAGGCTGATATCAATCAGTTCTTCTCAACCTCCAAACAAGGCAACAACCAGGATACAGAACGTATCCGAATGGAACTGGGAAGAAAATACTATGCAATGCAAAAGGTGAATCCGGGATTGGGAATAGACATCTTTGACTATAAGGCAGATGCCAATGACCTGAGCAGAATAGAACGAGTAAATCTGTACAAGACGAAAGACAACAAACTGATGTGCGCAGCTTCATTCAGTGATATGGATGAAGTAAAGCCAAGGGAAATAAGCATGGCGCAATGGCAACATATGTGGCTTGCACCGGACAAGACAGAATTTAAAAACAATCTGGCAGTAAAACTCTTTGAGGATATATTGCATCCGGAAAGAAATCAGGAATCTGTACAGGAACAGAAAGCCGAAGAAGTACCAGAGGAAGAAGAACACAGAGGAATGAGACGGTAAAAAAGGAAACAGAACTGAAAATACATAAAAGAATGATATGAGCAAAAACAGGGATTACGCTGAAAAATATGCTGAATATGCAAAGGAACAGATGATAAAATATGGTATCCCGGCATCGGTAACCCTTGCCCAGGGAATACTGGAAAGCAGCAACGGGAACAGTGAGCTTGCACAGAAGGGAAATGCCCATTTCGGGATAAAGTGTACTGAAAAATGGCTGGAAAACGGAGGCAGTTATCTGACATACACCGATGACAGGCCAAATGAGAAATTCTGCACCTACAAGACAGTTGCGGAATCGTTTGAACACCATTCCGAATTTCTGAAGAACAACTCAAGATACGAAGAATGCTTTGCACTGTCACCTGGTGACTACAAAGGGTGGTGTGACGGACTGGAAAAAGCCGGTTACGCAACCGGTAAAGGATACTCGGACATACTGCAGAACATAATAGAAAAGAACGGTCTGGACAAGTATGACAAAGAAGTCATGGAAGCCGGATATGGGAAAGGACTATCTGCAGGGAGTCCGCGTAACGATGAGAAAGAGACAAAAAATGAAAACTCATATTCCTTCCCCATTAAAAGAAACGATTTTCTGCTGGTGACATCTCCTTTTGGTGTAAGGGAAGATCCCCTGAACAAAGGTGAAGAAAGGATGCACAACGGACTGGATATAAGGACGAATCACGATGATGTACTGGCTACGGAAAACGGTGGGTTGATAACATCTGTAAACAATAATCCGATGTCCGAAGGCGGAAGGTCTGTAACTATAGCCTACGAAAGAAAAGACGGAGGTAAAATGGAAGTGACATACATGCACCTTGACCAAATAAACGTGAAGGAGGGAGAAAGGGTGAACGCTGGAGAAAGCATCGGAATAAGCGGCAATACCGGTACCCGTACAAACGGAGAGCATCTGCATATGAATGTCAAACAGATAACTCCGGAAGGAAAAGCAAGGAATATCGACCCGACGGCATACCTGTATGAAATAGCTGAAAAAGGTAATATCAGGACAGAGGTGATGTACAACGGGGAAAACCTGCTAAGCAAATACGAAAAAGAAGACTCGTTGAAAACCGGGGCAGGCCTAAGCACAGAGGAATGGATGAAAAAGCTCTTGAGTTCGGAAGATTCAGGTCTGGGTATGGGAGGAGATCCGTTAATGGAAATGATAATGGCTCTGTATTCAGGGCTGATGGTGATGGCCAACCAACTGGATAACAAAACGACCACTCAGGAAAAAATGGAATCTGCGACCTATGCTGTCCTTGACAAGAAAATAGATATAAGCAAACTATTGCCACAAAACGGAAAAAGCGAAATACTACTGGAGAAAAACGGAAAGATATTCCTGACATCTACGATAGACGGCAATAGTATAAAGCATGAACTCAGCAAGGCGGAATTAAATTCGTTGAACAGAGCTATTGCCAGTGAAACTATGAGTGATTCGGAAAAAAGCAAACTGGTAAGCTCGACACTCGGGCAGATAATAGCGACAAAACAGGCAGGACAGAATTTTGAAATGGAAATGCAGAAGAACTATAGGGAAGGAGAACAACTAAAAATGTAATACAAATATGAGAAAGAAAGAACTTTTGACCAGAATAGCCCATAAAACAGGCAAAAAAAGAGATGATGTACGAATCATCGTGGAGGAACTGATTGCAGAAATGAAAGAAACTATGATAAGCGGAGAGAATATCTATATAAGAGGATTCGGCAGCTTCGTTACAAAAAAACGTGCAAGTAAAATTGCCAGAAACATTAAGGCCAACTGTGGATTTGTAGTACCCTCACACAATGTAGCTGTATTCAAGCCCTGTAAGGAATTTGCAGGGAAAGTAAGAGGCACAATATAACAATCAAATAATCAAGACCAATAGGAAAGTATTCATACTCTCCTATTGGCAATACAATCAATAATATCCGTTTATCAAGAAGTCACATATATACAGCAGGCCGTTGTCCGGCAACTCTGTTTCATCCAAGGACACTTCGTAACCGTCTTCATTCACACCGGTAAAATGGAAAATGTCATCCTTCAACGTGATAGTTTGAAAATAAAAATCGGAATACTCTTCGGCCAGAACACTCAGACAGAAATTGCCTCCATCACTACGAAGAGGGAATTGTGCTGTATCACCATGCTGGTGTATCCAAGAAAGCAGCTGCTTCTTGACCATATCAATGACAGTAGAATTGATCTGGAAAGCCACATCGACAAATGAAGTTCTTTCAGATATAATAATCTGAAAACCTATGCTTGTCTCATCTGAACTTTCGGTTCCCTCTTCGAGAGGTTCACCTGAATATGGTGAGCGGATTTCACAAGATTCAACGGCCTCGGATTCGACAGCAAACAAGCCCCTGCCTACCTCGTAATACAATTCGAGTTCAATGGGTTCAAGGGCAAGTTTGCGTGCTTCTGCCTCAGTCATTCCACTTGACATAAGGCATTGTACCTTGTTCTGATAAGCAATAGGGGTTTTGTCCGGAGTCAGAAAGACATTTACCGGTTCATAATTTTCTGCACTGTTCTGTTTCATAATTGATAGAATTAAAAGTTTATTCATCTTCACATACCTTTACACGATGGCGTCCATAAATGGAGCGGAAAGCCTGAATGATAATTTCCTCCAGCCTGTCTGATACAGCGGAATTAATGTTAAGCTCGTAAGTCCAATAATCAAAAGAAAAATCCGCAAGCTCTCCGGAATAACGGGACTCATCCTCATATACTGTGGCCGATACATAGTCGGTCGTACCACTGCTGAGTACGACAAGATGTCCATAATAGATGAACTCCATGTTGTTGGACGGACTCTTGGTTATCTTGTCTATCAGACGTTTGAAAAAAGCAAATCTTCTTGTTCTCATATACAAATAGTTTATTCCCCTACGGTTATGGATTCATTTCCTATACCGTTTCGGATTTACGGATGCCTTCTTTTGCCATTGGAAATACTTAATGCTCCACTTTTTGCCGCTGAATACTCTCCAAAGGAGGAAGATTCAACGGCAAATGCCATTTAAAGTGGAGAATCAAGTACAATGGCATACCTTTGCATCAGTTAAAGACAAACGGTATGGGAATAATTCGGGAAACAAAACAGGGTTGTATAACAGGAACAGAAACGAAAGGGTGCACCCGGCTATAAAAGTGAGCTACCGTACACAGAACAAAGAACGGAAAAACATTTTGAGGAATACAGTATGCCGCGAAGGTAAAGAAAATGTCTTGCCAAGGAAAACCGCACCAAGAACAGTAGCGCCGGCAGACGTAAGATTACTGGCATAATCCTTAAGACTCTCGCCAGTAGTAAAAAGATCATCAACAATAATCACATTGCGGCCTGACACGGCTTCGGCATTGATAATATAATTGGATGAAGAGTCTATCTCAGAACGTGAAGACGAAGTGTGTTTTGACTCTCTGGTACCTGTGTATATAATAAAATCAATACCGGACTCTGCCTGGAAACAGTGCGTCAAATAATCTGAGAGAGCTGAAAAACGCACATAATAACGTCTCTCACTACTACATGGCATAAACATAAAGGTAAAGTCTGATGCAGGTGGGAGTACTCTGCAGGCACGTACAAACATAGGGCCACAAACATCCTTTCCTTCCTTGAAATAATAGATAGTACGGGCAAACTGCCACTGGGAATATGATATGAGATTGTGAAACCGGGACGGAAAATAATAATCGAAGAAAACGCAGTTTATGTCTGCAATCCGAAATACAGTGAGAGGACGGTAGGGATCGAATACATCGGGACATGAAAATGCATACACCCATAAAGCCTTCGGGTTACCGGCCCAGACTGCCTGCATGGATACCCTTGCACGGTCAGGCATATCAGGTAGTGAAAGAGCATAGTAGAACAGGGCATCGGAAGCCTTGAAACGCCAATAAAAAAGGGTAAAAAACAAAAGTATAACAGCCGACGTAAGAGACAGTATGAGTATAAGAGGCTCACCTTTGATATCATATCTGAGGACTAAAACGAGAACAAACAATGAGAGGACGGCTGACAATAACTTCGGAACATGATTATTGCATTTATGGCTTTGTGGTGTAAGTGGTTTCATATTTGTTTGATAATGAACATGGTACAAATATATAGAAAATGGGATATAAAGCCACAATATCAGATATAAAAAGCACACAGACACTATAACCATTGTTCTCTATAAAAGGTGAAGATTTACATGAATGTATAAATCAATACAACCCATATATAATATACAGGTTGTATTGACCGGCACCAGCGACTATCACTTCAAAAATTGGCTGAACTGTTCCGAACAGAATTTATCGTACTCTGCCTTGTCCGTTCCTCTTTCGATTTCCCGGTCGATCACTTCTCCGAGTTCATTGAAACATACTTCGTCGTTGATACATCTCGTACCTTCTCCATTCTGAAGATATACTTCATAGTAATCAGAACCATTGAGGCAAATGATAACAAACCCATTGAAAAGCCGACCGTTCACGTGAAATCTAAGTGCCGGCAAATCTTTGAAAACCGTACCAACAAACTCTGTGATACCCCATGACAAAAGCACAGGAAACTCTGTCAAACTCACTAACTGTCCGCGTATTGTCTCCGCAATCTGAAGAACATAATCTTTATCCATAGCGCAAAAAATATATTATTAAAACCAATCCGGATTGTCCGTCTTCAATTCCTCAATCAACTGCTCATCCGGTAAAGCAAGCGTCTCAGCATCGGTAAAGAAGAAAATCTCATCATAAATCTTCTCCGCATCCTTATTGGCAAAACCTTCGTTTTTGTCCTCAAAATCTCCCGGCTGAATTGCATCAAGAAGAGATGTAGATCCGATAATAAGTTCTTCGCCCTCATTGGAAAGAACAATACGGCAGACATAAGTCTGACCATTAAAAACATATTCTGTTGTCTTCATAACAATATAGATTAAATAAAAGGGATGTTACGACCGTTGTTTGTCAGGAACTCCATAATACTTTTTGCTTCCTCGTGTGACGCCTGATTACGTTCATCATAACGACGGGTATCATCCGCCATAACTTTGAGACACTCACGTATGAGTCTGTAGAAACTCTGCTGCAAAGTAGGGTGCATGGACGGTATAGCAGCTGCAAAGCGAGCCGGGTTGAAGCTGAAACTGTTGAGTACTTTCTCCAAATCCTTTGCTTGGCGGAACTCCTTTGATTCTCTGATGTCTTCGTTCACTTCCATAATTAAGATGATTATACTGTTAATAATTGTTTAATTCCCTCTATTCGATTCCTTTTCAACGGAACCGTTATTGAGTTTTATGGTGCAACAAATGATTGTCGGACAGCCCATTCAGAGGCTTTTTCATCCCAAATTACACTTGCACAGCAAGGAAGAATTTAGGATGAAATGCATTTCAAAGCCGAGGAATCAGGCACGACAAACTAAATTTGCACCCTTAAAACTAAAACGGCTCCATGGAAGGAATAACAACAGAGGTCGGAACTGAACCGATGGGAAAACATAAAGAAGGAAAGACTGATGAATAAAAAAGGGCTGAATGAATTGGTTGTGAACAACAAATGATTGGTAAAAATAGGCTTGAGATTACTTGACTTTCGTATAAAAATAGTATTTTTGCATTTGACGTTCAAAATAATAGAAAGGAAGTTTTTTCCCGTATCATGTATCTGACAGGATATGGTCTGGAACTGTATGCTTTCATACAGAATCAGGCAAATAACCATTAAAAAAATTCAGATTATGATTACAGGAAATGTAACTGTATGCGGACGTATAGACCGTACCGCTACCACTTCAACTAACAAAAAGGGAGAAAAGGTAACCAGCGTAACTATCAAGGTAAATCTCCCCGAAGGGAACAAAAGCTCCCAATGCATCATTCAAATCCGACAGAAAGGTGAAGCATCACCTGAATTAAAAAAATTCCGTACCGGCAATCTTATAGAAGTAAATGGCAAACTGTTTCTGAGAAAGTACAAAAATGAAACTTACATCTTCCTTACGCCAGACGACCTGAGCCAGGCTGATAATGATTCGAAAGAAGGTATCAAAGGAGAACTTGAGGTATATGGCAAAATAGGTGATGAAGCCAAGATCTGTGACTTACAAAAAGGAAAGAAATATCTGAGATTTTCTACTTACAGCAGTGAACTGAACGGCAAAGAAAGAGAGTTCACATGGGTAAAATGTATCAGATTCGGTGAGGAGAAAGAAGATTTCGTAAAAAAAGGGGCAGCCATACATCTAACCGGGGAAATAAAGGCCGAAATGTACAAAGGGAAAATCAGCCTGACGTGCTTCGTGAAATATTTGTCACCCTGGCAGAAGAATAATAAGGAGGGATAAGCATGGCTACTGACAGAAAAAAGAAATATGTTCCCAAAGAAGGAGGAAGTGCAGAAGACCGTGCCTTGGATAAATTCGCAGAACTCATAATTGAAAAAATCAAATCAATCAATGAAGACTGGAAAAAGCCGTGGTTCAGTGAAAATGCCATGCAATGGCCTCGTAATCTGAACGGAAGGGACTATAACGGGATGAACGCCCTTATGTTAATGCTGCACAGTGAAAAACAAGGTTATAAAATGCCTGTTTACATGACATTCAACTCCATGGAGAGTCTGAACTATACAAAAGGGAAACTCAGTGAAAGGAAACCTCTGACAGATGCGGAAGGCAATAAACTGCCTTCCGTAATGATACTGAAAGGTGAAAAGAGTTTTCCTGTATTCCTCACGACCTTCACTGTCATCAATAAAGAGACAAAAGAAAAAATCAAATATGATGACTACAAGCAGCTCTCAAATGAAGAACAGAAAGAATACAATGTATATCCGAAACTGCAGGTATATAATGTATTCAATGTGGACCAGAGCAACATGAAAGAGGTACGGCCAGAACTGTACAATAAACTGAAAGCGCAAAACAACCTCATTCCGCCTGAGATATCGCCTGATGCCTATAGCTTCCCGGCTATAGATGAAATGATAAAAAACAATGAATGGCTGTGCCCGATCAAGATACGGCATCAGGATGAAGCCTATTATTCCATATCCAAAGATGAAATAGTATTACCGGAAAAGCAGCAATTCTACAAAGCAGAAAATTTCTATGGTACGGCGTTCCATGAAATGGTACACTCTACCGGTTCGAAAGACAGACTTGACAGATTTGTAGAGGGATCGTACTTCGGGTCAAAGGAATATGCCAAAGAGGAACTTGTGGCCGAACTTGGCAGTGCATTGATAATGCAGAAATATGGTCTGACAAAAACGATAAAGGAAGACAGCTGCAGCTACCTGAAGAGCTGGCTGGAGAGTCTGAAGGCTTCTCCGGAATTTCTGAAGACCGTTCTCGGCGACGTGAAGAAAGCCACAGCCTTGCTGAATGAGCAGATTGAGAAAATGAACCTGAAGCTGAGTAACGAAAACAGTAATAAAACCAAGCAGGAGCTGCTTCCTGTAACCAGAATACCAGAAGATGCCAAAGTCGAAATCACGACTACTGACAATGAATCGAAAGAGGCTTTGATTAAGATTCTAACGGACAACATATACAGTTCAGGCTCAAATATTCCGATAGAGGTATCAAGCGGAACAGGAAACTCCATTATAGTAAATTGTAACGACAGTGACAAGATAGCTGAAATAATATATAGCAATATTGACGCAGAAACAGTATCTAAAATTACCGATATCTCGAACATCTATAACGGGCAAAGGCTGATAGAACAAGGATTGCTTGCACATAATGAATTCTCCAAAGTCTTTGAGGCAAGACGGAATGACCAGAACTGGTTAAAAGAACAAGGCCTGGAGGGTGACATTAAGTGGGATTTGGGATTTGTATCCGGTAATAGCGGATATCACATTGTAGTAGCAGAAACGGAAAAAGGTAAAATGTATGCCGTACTGGACCATAAGGCGGACATATTCTATCCATTTACAGACATAAACAATGTAAAGTCCGGCATAGACGGAGAGCTGAAGGAAAGACTGCTGTCTGAAGGTAAGAACATTGACTCATTCGGAAGAATCAAACCTGTAGGTGATGTGATAAAGCTCAATGAAGCTGGTGCAGTACAAAGAAATCTCTTAATAGACGGTGAAGCGGAAGCTATATATTCGTATTTCCCCGGAGATGATTTGAGATCGCCAAAACTGGAACTAAAAGCTGATAAAGATTTGTTAGCACAAAGCTTGATTAGCCCCAAGCTGCTGAAACTGGACAATATTGATACGTTGCTGGATATAAAAGACAGAATATATCCACCCAGAGTAATAAAAGAAAATACGAATCAGAAGCTGGATGAATATATTAACAGTCTGAACACCAGTGCAAAAGTTCCAGAGGAAAAACAGAGAACGAGAGAAAAGAAATCCCACTCACCATGGGATTGTATTTGTTTAACAGAGATGATAAATGGGGAGTGAGGGATAAAGAAGGAAAAGTTCTTCTTAAACCAATCTGGGATTATACTCTGTCGAATAACAATACTCTGAATATTTCGCGTACAGATTCTAAAGGGAACATAGTCAACCAAAGTTATAGTGAAGAACAACTTGAAAACCTTGCCCAAAAACTCAGCCGAATAACTGATATCCATATAGAAAGACGTGGAGAAAACGAAGACAAATGGATTGGCGGCGAGATTGACGAAGAACCGGTAATCAGTGAACGTCTTACGGGAAAAGACAAAGATGACTATGAAAAGGGAGAAATCTCAGAAATGATGCTTGCCATAAAATACTTTGCGGCTTATCTGAACCATGATCAGAGTAAAGAGCAGGCAAACGGTTTGAAAATGTAATGTAATTATGCAGAGCAACTGGTAATAGTTGACTCTGCATAATTTTTATACGGCTATTCTGCCTGTTTTTTTTCAGTACAAGGAACGATGTGAATATTCCGAAGCCATTGATCAAGTTCATTGCGGTCAAAGAAACAGAGCTTTCCATGTGGTTTATAATATGGAATTTACTTTTTCATCATAAGTTTGTGCAGATATGATTTCTTCAATCCCAAATATTCTGCAGCTTCCACTGTAGTCAATAAATCTTTTGCCATAGAATCTACGATATTTTAATTGTTAATTTGAAGACAAAGCAATAATGATGCTTCATGCCTTGACAAAGTTATAAATATCACCACGTAGAACAATGTGGTTGATTTGTGGTTGGAGTCGTCGAATAAGAAAAATAAAATCCTATAAATCAACTATATACAAAATACAAGTTGTTAAACTATGTGAATATCTGTGGTTGCTCTGTAATTATCTGTGGTAAGAAGCAGATTTTGTTCTCACATTATTGTGGAAAATAAGCCGGATTTAGACGAATTTTGCAGCCTAAAACGTATCTCTCCTTTTGTGATATAATAATAATTATGTTTAATTAGAAAAATCCGGCATGTCCCCCAGGACAAAAAATATCTCTAACCGATTTACCCATGAGAATGCTTAAAATGGTAATACTGTTCGATATTCACAGCTGATTATGAATACAAATATGGAGAATGGGAGTTGCTATATATTGTAAATATTCGATTTAAAATCATATATTTACAATTTAAAGTGACGATTCTGGAATTGCTGTTGACAGAATGTGTGAATGTCTAAAGCGGTTAAGTTCTTCTTAACCGCTCTTTCTTTATGATTTAAGAATAAGCAATAATCAAATATTTTATAAGAAAAGATACAATAGAATAAACTTTTGATTTTGTTACATATTCAAAATTATAATACTATCTTTGTAAAACTAAAACAAATAATATGCATAAATATGAGATAAGAGCCAGACAGCTCAAAGATGAAATGAAAAAAATTCTTGATGACAATAAGGTTTCATCACAATTAGGTCTTGAAGAAGTCAACCAGGAACAATTTGTAATATATAAGAGACTGGAGTTCGAGTTATACCACTTGAAAAGAATCATCGATTTCAAAAATGAATTGAAAGAAAAAATACATCTCATGACAATAGAGGCGGGATACGAGATGGAGCTGGAAGAAAGTTAGATACAGGCATGAAAACGACCACAGTAAGAGTACCTGTTTCCATGAAAACATTTGTCCTATCAATCGTTGATTTGTATGCAGAGTGGCTAAAAGAAGATGAAGATCAGATTCTGAAAAGAAAGACTGATGACTCTCAAATCATCAGAACTGTACAACTTTTAGAGGTTCTTGCAAGTCTTGGGAGAAAAAAGTTTTCAGGTAGGAAGAAAAACATGAAGAAAAATAATATCACGAAATAAAAGATGCAGAAAAACGTCGAATCAAATGTATAAAACTGCCAACACACCCCATACCTCAGATTAGTAGCACCCCTACCCCAAGCCCCCACTCTCTACGAATACCAAACATATACTTTCAACAGGAAGTATGAGAATGAGGAGTTCCAGAAAAAGGTAATCACCCTCGACAACTGTTGTTACTTATTTTTGGCTCCTCCAGGGTGTGGAAGTTACTAAAAAGCCCTCTCATGTGGAATGTCGCTGGATGTATTTTTCTTAATCTGAGTTATTTGTAAAGATACATAACCCCATTAATAAAAAATATTTTTATAGAAGAATATTTTCATAAGTTCATAATCATGTATGTACAATTGATCGGATGCATCCATAAAATATGAACACAGATGAAATAGTGAACAATAGAATCCATTTTTTACATTCATTCTCTTTTACCGTAAATATTTGAACTCTTTTCATTCCTAAATAGAAGATTCTATGCATTTTTTACTATATTTGGGAAAGAAGCTAATCTGCTAAAGGAGTAGCAGAAATATGGCATCATAACCAACTCCATTTAACATGTTATGAAAAAACAACTGTCAAAATTGAATCTCCGGCCTGAAGATCTGCCGGTGAACGACCTCAACACTGAACAGCTTGAAAAAATCAAAGGCGGACAATCATCCGTTTCGGATAATTGCGTCTGTGAATGTGTATGCTATCAGGAAAGTGACACACAGGGACAGCAGCTGAACTACTGGTCTATGTTCTGGCAATAAGCCGTCTGCTGCATACATAAGAAATCAGATTTGTCACACTTAATCTCGGATATCCATGAAAAAAGAAAAATACAAAAACTTTCCTCTAATCAAGACATTCGCAGCCAAAGAAGGTAACACTTATTTATATGACGGAAGGGCAAATATTTTTCTGTGCCTTTCTCCCAAAGAGAGTGACACTATTTCACGATATCTGAGTCTGAATGAGTCATCGGAAGAGGAAGTCCATGTGAATCTCTCTTCCGATGATACGGATTTTATCAAAAGGCTACAGAGAAATAACGTGCTGATTCCCGGCATACTTGACTCAAGGGTTAACACGCAAGAAGATAATATAGAAAGAATCTGGCAGCAGGCCATGAATGATGCAGTGCCTAAAAAGGTGACACTTGAGCTGACTAACGCATGTAATCTGCGTTGCAGATATTGCCCATATACCATTCATGAGGAAAACGGAAATGGCAAGGCTCACGGGACAGCCGCCCTTTCGGCAGAATCCGGAAAATTTGGAATAAAGAATTATTTCAACTCGTATGTAAATATCTTTGGCAATGTCCCCAGCCAGTACCGGGAATATTATCTCAAAAGGAATCCGCCTGCAATCGGCTTTTACGGAGGCGAAGCATTGTTGCAATTCGGTCTGATGAAGGAATTAAGCCGCTATGCACGTGCGCTGCCATGGGAAAAGTACGGCATACCCAATGAAAAAGTGATGTTTCATATCACCACAAACGGGACGTTGCTGACTGAAGAGAAACTTCACTTTCTGATACAGAACAATTTTTCACTCACCATCAGCCATGACGGTCCCCCTGAAGAAAATGACAAGAACAGGATATTTAAAGACGGTAAAGGAACCAGCCAGAGAATAGAGGAAGTACTCAGTATGATACGGAGAATTTCTGAACCGTATCTGCTGAACAATGTACAGATACAGGCCGTACTCGCCCCTAACTATGACCATACGGCGGTGGATAGCTATTTCAGAAACCGTACTATCGGAGAATCCATTGGCGGGGTGAAACAGCTCAACTATATAGAGTTCAGTGATTACAGAAATGAACATAAGCAAGACAGGCAGCTGCAGGAGTTTGATATCAAAAGAAATATTTTCGAGCTACATAATGCCGGACTGAGAGGCTCCGAACTATACAAAAGCCTGGTCAGCCAGCCTCTTGTCCGCTCGTGGCTGAAATTCATCTACACTATACTGCAAAAAACAGCCACGACACCTGCGACATACAGCAATTATTTTAACTCATGCTTTGCCGGAAGAGCCAACTATTTTGTCGACACAAAGGGAAATCTGCACCTGTGCGAGCGCACTGATTTTTCCAAACCGATCGGAAATGTTGCTGACGGCATCAACGAAAGCATTGTAAAGCAGATGTACGCAGATTATTTCCGCATAATCAACCGTGAGGAATGCCGTTCGTGCTGGGCCGGACATTTCTGTACGCTATGTATGGCCACATTGATAAAAGACGGTAAAATCGTCCCTCCCAACACGCATATATGCAACAGCATCAGGGAAGCTGTATCCAGACAGATTCAGGATTTACTTTTCATCAAAGAATACTACCCGGAAATTCTTGAATGCATGGAAGATATGTATGAGCAAGCCAATGACATAACTGTGAACGGATTCAAAGCGTTCATGGAAGAGAGCGGTGTGTCATAGCTGCCTGTAAATATCCAATCTTGAAGTATAACCTTTCAGGCAATCACTGGAGTGGCTAACTAAAGAATTATCCGCAAATTTAATTTTCTTTGTTCACATATTTAATATGTGAATAAAATATACTCCATATAAACAATCAGACCCATATAGTTAATAAATATTATTATAACGCATTTAATTTATCATAAATATATTATTTATTTTATATATCATTATAAAATATGTATATTTGTAACAACTGATAATCTAATACATAAATTATGACCTACAAAAGGATAGCTATTATAATTATGACTGTTGTTTTACCATACTTGGGAACATTCTCGCAAACCATGTCGGAAAAATCAATAAACACGTTAGAAGATAAAATTTATGGATTGAGTCTCCTATGGTCTGAAGTGAAATATAATTTTGTAAACATCGACCATTTGGATTTCGACTTAGACAGTCTTTACCGTGAAACGATGAAACGCGTAATAAACACAAAGGATGATATAGCGTATTATAAAGAACTTGATATCTTTTTGAATCGTCTTAATGACGCCCATACCAATCTATTCGACTATCCAGAATCAGGTTATGAGGAAACGGACTATCCCAATTACGGGACAAAATATATTGACGGGAAATATTATTTCATCAAATACAAGAAAGATTGCCCTTATTCTGATCCCAATTTGCTTGGTGCCGAAATTGTTGAAATTGACGGATTTCCCACAGATCAGTATGTAGAAAAGTTTGTGATGCCACGCATTACAGGTTCGACATTGAAATATAGATTGAATCAGGCTGGCCGTTTATTATTAAATGGCTTAGAAGGTAGTTCTATCTGTGGAAAAGCAATATGCCGAGATGGTAAAATGAAGACTTTCGATATCGTACGCAATGGAGAAGCTATTCGTAAAAACAACGATGTATGGTTGCCCGAAGACGAGTATTCTTTTCATACGAGCGAGGCTGTAACATTAAATTGGAAAGATAATATTGCCTTTTTGAATATTCGCCGTTTCATTCCCAAATCAGTATGCAATGATATAGATAAGGCAATGGCCGAAATCAATGCACGTCAGTGTCGAGGCGTAATCATAGACTTGCGGGGGAATGGAGGTGGGAGGACAGATGTTGCATGGAGGCTGCAGATGTACCTTACACAAGGTGACACAATACGTTCTTTTGGTGCGCAGACAAGAATTAACTCCGGCTATGGTCGAGCTCAGGGAAATTATAGAGAAGAATATAAAGATTTTTATCTGTACAAGGCTTACAAGAATGAACCTATTGAACTGATAACAAAACCAAAAGGAATAAAAGCTTTGAGTTGTCCTGTTGCCATATTAATTGACAATAATAGTTTTTCTGCTTGTGAAGACTTCCTTATAAATATTTATGAGATGCCCGACAGGCCTGTTCTGATTGGAGAAGAAACAGCCGGCTCAACGGGAGCTCCACTTGTTATTGAACTACCTCATGATGCTGTAGCACGTATATGCACAATTAGACCACTATTCCCATACAGCATGAAACCTTTTGTTGGAAAAGGAATTCTTCCTGACATAGAAATTATACCAACGTTGGAGGATTGTTTAACCGGAAAAGATATCGCAATACAAAAAGCGATAAATTATATAAATAATCATTTAACTAAAAATCAAAATTATGAAAGAAAAAAGAACAATTAATTTGAGCAAAGAAGAATTAGCTCAATTAAAAGGAGGCGAAAAGTTTGCAGGTAATTTGCCGCAAATGGAATCTACAAATCCAAATATCTCTTTATTTTTGGATAGAAATAAGAATACTGCATACCAATGTAAATGCGACAACAAACCTACTTCAATTAGTAATCTAAACTCACATATGGGATGTGTTTGCAATTGCACACCTAAATAACCATCACAATAGTTTTAATATTTAATAAAAACTATTAGAGTTTAGAAAGTTCATAAATAAATCAGAGTTGTATTACTTTGGGTAGATACAACTCTGATATTTTAATATCATAAATATCTTATCTTATATGGAATCTTCTAAATTTGTCCTTAGTGCTTATAATATATTTAAGGAATTAAATGACAACGTAGTAGGGATTAATTTGATATCACAAATTTTCTTTTCTTTAGAGAAAGAAAAATATAGACTTTTGATTGACAATAAAGACAATATAGAAAACATCAAGAACTACAATGAACCTCTTTTTAATATCATGAAAAAACTGGGAGTAATAGTGCCAGTAAATGAAGATAAAGAATTCTATGAAAAAGCCCTTTTTTCTAGACGACTAAAGCTATTCAGAGATCCATTCTTTCGCCTTACAATTAATCCGACATTAAATTGTAATTTTTCATGCTGGTATTGCTATGAACAACACACAAAAAAATATATGTCAGATGAAGTCAAAGGACGAATCTTAAAATTAATATCTCGTATTACTACTGAACAACATATACAGCATTTTCATTTAGATTGGTTTGGAGGCGAACCTTTATTATGCTATTCGAATCACATCATTCCAATAACACGATTTGCAAAGGAAGAATGTGACAAACATGGTATTAGCTTTACTTCAGGTATGACAACTAATGGATATTTATTATCCTCCAATATGCTCAGTTTTTTCCAAGAAGTAAATATGAACTCTTTTCAAATAACCTTGGATGGTCCACAACTCATTCACAATTCTATAAGATATACAACCAACAAGACTGGAAGTTATGAAAAAATAGTAAAAAACATTCATCTATTAGCTAAAGAATTAAGTCCTGAAAACCTTTGCTTAAGAATAAATTATACATTAGATAATTTATCTCAAATCGAGAATATAATTCATTCATTTGATAAGGAGGTTCGCCCCAAAATAAAGGTATTGTTTCAGCAAGTATGGCAAGACGAATTAAAGGAGAAAATAAAAATAGAAGAAATATATAAATTAAAGGAACAATTTAAAAAGAATGAATTTAAAGTTGAAGATAGTTTTCTCAACAAAAATGGTGAGTTTGCTTGCTATGCTGACAATTTAAACCAGGCTGTAATAAACTATGATGGTAGGATATTTAAATGTACAGCACTGAATTTTGAAAAAGAAAAAGAAGATGGATGCTTAACAGAATCAGGTAATATATTATGGAATTCTGCATTAGCCCACAAATTATTATATGCCACTTTCGAAAACAAATACTGTAAAGATTGTATATTTCTTCCTGTCTGCTATGGCCCTTGCCATAAGAAAGTGACCTATTATCGGGATGGTGAAGATTTCAACAAATATTGTTTTAAATTTGGAATTAAAGAAAATCTAGATTTTCTATTCAATAAGTTTTCAAATCTTAAACAACCCATTATGACATTAGAAGAGCTTGAAAAAGTATAAACAGAAAGCATAGAAAATTATTAGATACTGTTCCAATAAGTATATCTGATATAAAATAATAAAAGATTTTTTAGATTTGTAGAAGCAAATAAATAAACCTAAAAAAGAATAGACTTTATGGATTTCATAATGGAACAACTTTCCGAGCTGATATGCAAGCATTCAGAAAAAGAAAATGGCTTACATGATTTGATGGAAATAATGCTTGAAGCTGATGGTATCAGAGCACAGGAAATATCCTCATAAAGAGGATGCTGCAGGCAATAAGTGCTACGCCTACCGTCCGGGTCATACATATGGGCATAGACATACATTGAAATTCCGCATTTCACGTGACAGGTATGGTAACTTTCACCCTCGTATATTGGCAATACTCTGTGAAGAAGAGTGTGAACGAATTACCGGAACCTTGTACACCAAAGGGCTGATTTAGGAACAGGTCCGTAAAGTTTTCAACGACATCTATGGTGAGCACTACAGCAAAGCCAGTATATATCGCGTATGCTTGACTACCTACGCAAGGATATCACGGACTCGCTGGAACGTTCCCTGGAAAACTATTATCCTATGGTGTTCATCGACTGCGTCCACATAAAGGTACATCGCAAGGGTAGCATTGATACGGAAGCTTTCTATGTTATACTAGCCGTGAAGGAGAACAAGATCAGGGAGATACTCGGTTTCTTCAACAAACCAACAGAAAGTGCTTTGGGCTTGGGTGAGATGCTGCATGACCTGCACCAAAGAGGTGTCGGTAAAATCGTTCTTATATGCGCGAACGGTCTTAAGGGACTTGAATATATCATCAGTGAAGTCCCGGAAACCAAGCTTCAGAGATGTACTACCTACTAAAACGTAACATCTTGAGCAATGTTCGTAACAGGAACAAAGGAGATATGGGAAAGGATTACGAGGATGCGTGGCACAATGCCTAACGAGGAGTCTGTCATCCTGCTTAAGGGAAAAACTATCATGGACAAGAATCTTCCTTGAAACAGGTTCCAAGAATTAATTTTGACAAGAATCTGTTTCCGGACGAATAAAAATCATAAATGATATATTTGCGAAACTAAAAGATCTAAAGACTCATATCAGACACACTTTTTTGAGACAGTATCCTCTTATGTTCTTTGCTGGCCACATGTAAGGCGCACGATGTAAATCCCAGGGTATACCTGAACGATGTAATCGCACAAATGCCTTATCACAAAAAGGCAACCCAAGAAGAACTTTTGAACATATTTCCACATAGGTAAGCATTCGGTAAACCACGTATTTTCGTCTCCA
>ULNT01040768.1_pt1 | contig 20360 bp, 20 predicted proteins | sample 1952001 | NCBI WGS metagenome assembly ULNT01 (sample SAMEA4835585, study PRJEB28245) | human gut metagenome | biome: gut microbiome; material: fecal sample | place: Denmark | collected 2008
TGGCGGTGACGCCTTCGCTGAAAAGCTACGGTATTCCCGGGCGCGGGCGCTTGTTTGAGGTGAAGCAGCGTGTGCAGCAGATAAATGCCGCACGGCGTTTTGCTGCTCCCGGCAGGCAGCTTTGCGGTTCGTCGTGCTCTTATGCGCAGCTGCGGGCCGAGCCGCAGCTGGCACTGGATTTTATTATTGCGCCGCCGCGGATGGCCTATTATATGGAATACAGCACGCGAATTTACGAAATTTATCTGCGTTATGTGGCGCCGGAGGATATTATCGTTTATTCTGTGGACGAGGTGTTTATGGATGTAACGCAATATTTTGAGCTTTACGGCTTGACGGCGCGGGAGCTGGCGATGCGTATTATTCTGGATGTTTTGCGCGAAACGGGTATTACCGCTACTGCAGGCATCGGCACCAATTTGTTTTTGGCGAAGGTGGCGATGGATGTGCGGGCCAAGCATATTGCGGCGGATGCCAACGGCGTGCGGATTGCGGAGCTGGACGAGCAGAGCTACCGGCGTGAGCTGTGGCAGCACCGGCCGCTGACGGATTTCTGGCGCGTAGGCCGTGGCTACGCAAGTAAGCTGGAGGCCAGAGGCATATATACTATGGGTGATATAGCTCGCTGCTCGGTATATAATGAAGAGCTGTTGTACCGTCTTTTCGGAAAAAATGCGGAGCTTTTGATTGACCACGCCTGGGGCTGGGAGCCGTGTACGATTGCCGATGTGAAGGGCTACCGGCCGCAGGTCTGCAGCCTGAGCTCGGGGCAGGTGCTGCATCGTGCGTATGAATCGGCGGAGGCACTTTTGGTGCTGCGTGAGATGGCAGATGCGCTGGCGCTGGAGCTGGTGAGCAAGGCGTTGGTGACCGACCAGATAGTGCTTACTGTGGGCTATGACATCGATAATTTGAAGGCTGGCAGCAGCTACCGGGGTGTGGTGAAGATTGACCGTTACGGACGCAGAGTGCCGCAGCATGCGCATGGCAGCTTTAATCTGGGGAGCTTTTCTTCTTCATCTAAGATGTTGGTGCAGGCGGCAGCGGATTTGTACGAGCGCATTACGGACAGCAATCTTTTGGTGCGGCGGATGACCTTGGCAGCGAATCATGTGCTTCCGGCGCAGGCTGCGGCCAAGAAGCAGGAACAGGAGCTGAGCTTGTTTGACTTTGGGAATGAGGCAGTGCAGCAGGCTGCAGGGCAGCGCGAAAACAGATTGCAGCAGGCACAGCTGGAGATTAAGCGGCGCTTTGGCAAGAATGCCGTGCTGAAGGGCATGAGCCTGCTTGACGGGGCAACAGCAAAGGAGCGCAACGAACAGATAGGAGGGCACAAGGCATGAACGATAGTTATGAGGATATTATCAATTTGCCGCATCATGTATCAAAGCGGCACCGGCAGATGCCGCTGGCAGAGCGGGCAGCGCAGTTTGCACCTTTCGCCGCGCTGGAGGGACATGCTGCTGCCGCGCGCAGTACGGCGCAGCGGGTGCGCCTGCAGATTGAGGAGCGGGAGAAGCAGCAGGCTGATTGGGATTTCTGAAAGCAGTCATACAAAAAAGAAGCTGCGGCACATAGGTGCCTGTCAGCTTCTTTTTGCTTAAGGTATGTGGTTATAATTTAGATTTTAGCCTTGCCGCTTAAATCTGCCAGCGTAAAGTTAAACAGCTTATCATAATTTCTGCGGATGGCAACCTGCGCTGTCAGGTCATGCAGATTATATACTACGGACCATTGCGTCATGCTGGTTGCTTCTTCGGTTTCCGGCTGGCTGACCAGGGAAAGCAGGGACATAGCTTCAAAGGGCGTAAAGATGCTCTTTTTAAACTTTACAGCAGAATCCAGTACTGCAAAGCGGTCATAGGCGTGTCCTAATCCATGCATTTTGGGTGCCAGATAATGGTTGGCAACATAATTGGTATCGATAACGGTCATATCATCAATAGTATATTCCAGAACAACGTTTTTCCCGTCTGCATCGCTGAGCAGAAAATGGAAGTTGGCAGTTTCCATAGATGAATTCATATCATATTTTTTCAATAATGCTAAAGCTTCGTCTACATTGGCTGCCTTATCAAGCATCAGGCGCAGAGCAGCTGTTGTTGTGATCTGAGGCTTGCCGGTGCGTTGGTGCGTAGGCTTGCCGTCCAGCTTCAGCACGCTGACAGCAAGGCCCTTTTCGTTCATACCGTCCATAATCAGGTACGGCATTGCTACTGCTGCCGATAAATCACTCTTGCCGTCGCTGAGGCTGCCTATATCGTATCCTACCCAGCCTGCATCCGCCATACCGATAGAGCGATAGCCGTCCTTAGGAGCAGTGCGTACCATTACGGCAGTCATTTTCATTTTATAGTCAAAGTTGCGTCCGTAGATAGGCTTGCCTTCTTCCGTGCGTCCGGCGAAGGCGCTGCAGCCGGCATCAATAGCGCCAGGAGCTGGTTTAGCTGCGCCGAGAAGCTCCCTGCCGACGAAGGCCAGCATGGTGTCAACGCTGTTGACATTCTGCTGCAGCATTTTGTCCAGCTTATAGTCTGCCGTATAATCCATTACGTACAAACGCCCGTTATCCAAATCTTTAATGGTAGAAATTGATGCCTTTTGTGCTTTGTCGGTTACAGAGGCAGCAGGATTTTTAGCCATGATGCTGCTGCAGGGACACATAATAAGCGTTGCCATAAGTAAAGCGGTGATCGTTTTCATGCCGGAACCTCCTCTTTGGTTTTCATAATAAAATGTTAAAAGCTGTAGCTCAGGCCGCCGTACCAGCCGGAAAGCTTGTACAGACCGGTACCGTCGTCGTTTTTGATTTTCAAATCCAGAACACGGTAGCCGGCGTTGGCGCTGAGGTTTTTACAAGGACTGTATTTTACGCCGATATCAAGGTCGTAGGTGTGCCCGCGGCCGCCTAAGGGCAAGCCGGAAAGCTCGCTGTAAAGCTGCAGTTGGTGTGCAGCATCAAGGTAATGCTTGCCGCCGATGCCGAAGGCAGGGGCGAACTGGTTCAGCTGCTTAGCATACTTTTTGTTAAGTGCCGGTAGGGGACTGCTGAACTGCAACGCAGTATCGAAGCGGTAACAGCGCAGTCCTGCGAGCCAGTAGGCGGTGCCGTTTTCTGTTGTTTTGATGGGAGAAAGATAGTTAAAGGAAGCATAGTCCAGATTCAGCTTGGTGCGGCTGTCCGCCGGAATCAGGCTGCCTTGTGCCGGTATGTGGTGTGAGGCATAGCCTTTTTCGTGGATAGCTATGTAATCTACATACCAGTTTTTGCCGCTTAGCTTGTATTCGGGTGCATTACCGTTTTTAATGTTGAGCGTATCGCGAAAATTACTGTAAGCGGCAGGCACAATTCCGCTAGATGTAAATTTCAGCTTAGGTGCATAATAACGCAGCTCCAGCTGCAGATCATCATCTGCTGTCTGTGCGCTTGCCAGAGCAGGCAGGAGCAGCAGAATTGTTGTGAAAAATGAGCTCTTGGACAGCATTCTCATCCCTCCCTTTCTTAAATTTAATTTTAGCAGAAAGTGGATAAAAATACTATAATTTTAACATAAATTTTCGCTGTGTTACGATAGAGGAGTTTGCTTGACTTTTTTTCAGAGCAGATTTACAGCAGATAGAAGCAAAGTGAGGTTAAAAAAGCCTTAACGGTGATTATTTCGGGAAAATCATCTGTAAAAAGTCTGCGATATGAGATAAATCCGTAAGAATTTTTAACAGGCAACATCCGGAGAACCTAAACAATATATAAGTTATGCCAAAAGGATATATTCCCTTAATGATATTATGCTATAATAAATGGGAATAATTCGGGAGAATTTTGCGGAAAAAATGGCTTGTTTCATCATTTTTGTAATAAAAGTAATTGACGCAAGTGTCAAAAATGTTATACTATATAAGGAATGAATAGTTTAGTGTTTTTTGTGTGCGACGAATCAGGTCCGGTGGAGAAAGAATAAATGTTAAGTGCTTATGGTTTCCCTTTTCTGCTTGCCGCTCTGGTGAGCTATATACTGACCCCTTATATTAAAACATTAGCCTTTAAAATCGGTGCGATTGACAAGCCCGATAACCGCAAGGTGCATAAGAAGATTATGCCGCGTCTTGGCGGTCTGGCTATTTATATTGCCTTTATGATTGCCGCAGTGGCAAGCTTGGAGCTGACGAAGGATATTGTTGGCATTCTGCTTGGCGGCAGCGTGATTGCCATCGTAGGCGTACTGGATGACAAATATCAGCTGCCGGCAAAGGTCAAGCTGCTGGGGCAGATTTTTGCTGCCTGCGTACTTGTGGCCTTTGATATCCGTATCGAATGGCTGAACAATCCCTTCGGCGGCTATTTTTATCTTAACGAATGGTTTATTTCTATACCGCTGACAATTTTCTGGGTTATCAGCTTTACGAACGTTGTCAATCTGATTGACGGTCTGGACGGCCTGGCAGCAGGCGTATCTGCGATTGCTTCCATGACGGTCATTCTGGTTGCGGTTCAGATGGGTTATTACCATATAGCTGTAATGACTGCGGCTCTGGCCGGCGGCATTATCGGCTTTATCCGCTATAATTTTAATCCCGCTACTATTTTCATGGGCGATACAGGCAGTATGTTCATCGGCTATATGCTGGCAGCCATTTCGGTTTACGGCGCAGTCAAGACTGCTGCTACCGTAGCGCTGATTGTACCGGCGATTGCACTGGGCCTGCCGATTATGGATACAGCTTTTGCGATTATGCGCCGCTACAGCAACGGCCGCCCTATTTTCCAGCCCGATAAGGGCCATTTGCATCACCGCCTGCTGGCGATGGGCATGAACCAGAAGCAGGCAGTTCTGCTGATGTATGCTATTACAGCCGTGCTCGGTATCGCAGCTGTGCTGTGGGCAGAGTTCGACGGCTTTTACGCCGCACTTATTATAGCGGTTATTATTACGGCAGTTGCCGTTGGTGCTAAGAAAATCGGTATTCTGAACGACAGATAAGGGGGAGGAAGAACCGTGGAGAAGATAAAGTTAATGACAGTTTTCGGCACTCGTCCGGAAGCCATCAAAATGTGCCCGCTGGTGCTGGCAATGCGTAAATATCCCGAATATATCCAGCCGATTGTGGCAGTTACCGCACAGCATCGCGAGATGCTTGATCAGGTACTGGATTTGTTTGGCATTACGCCTGATTATGATTTGAATATTATGTCGGCAGGTCAAACCCTGTATGATGTTACTACCCGCGCGCTGATGGGCCTGAAATCCGTTATGGAGGAAGCAAAGCCCGATATGGTGCTGGTGCATGGCGATACTTCGACTACCTTTGCCGGTGCTCTGGCTGCCTTTTATGCGCAGATTCCTGTAGGCCATGTGGAAGCAGGCCTGCGTACCGGTAATAAATATTCTCCTTACCCGGAGGAAATGAACCGCAAGCTGACAGGTGCGATTGCCGATATGCATTTTGCGCCTACCTCTACCAGCAAGGCTAACCTGCTGAAGGAAAACATCTGCCCCGAGCAGATTCTGGTAACAGGCAACACTGTTATCGATGCTCTGCAGACTACGGTGAAGGAAGGCTACCGCTTTGAGGACGAAGAGTTCAACAAGGTATTTGCCAGCGGTCATCGTCTGATTCTGATGACTACCCACCGCCGTGAAAACCTGGGCGAGCCTATGCGTCATGTTTACCGCGCTTTGAAGAGCGTGCTGGAAGCGCATCCCGATGTGGAAGCAATCTTCCCGGTACACAAAAACCCCAAGGTGCGTGAAATCGTGCGCGAGGAGCTGGGACATTTAGACAGAGTGCATCTGATTGAGCCTATGGAATATGAACCGTTTGCCAATCTGATGGCTAAGGTTGATATCGTGCTCACAGACAGCGGCGGAATTCAGGAGGAGGCTCCTGCATTAGGCAAGCCTGTTCTTGTTCTGCGTGATACCACCGAGCGTCCGGAGGCTGTTGAAGCCGGTACGGTTAAGCTCGTAGGCACCGCTTATGATGATGTGCTGCGCGAAACCAATCTGCTTTTAGACGATGCTGAGCATTATCGCTCCATGGCGGAGGCTGCCAATCCTTACGGTGACGGCAAGGCCTGCGAGCGTATTATCCATGCTATTTTAAGAAAAAATGGCTTTGATGTAGAAAATTTGCCGGAATTTGTGTCTAAGGCGTAGACAGAAACTGTGAAAAATATTAAAATTAAAAGAGTAAATATGATTAATTTGTGAATTCGTGCTGTGGTGAAAAAATCATGACTAACAAAACACCCGATAAGGAGCATATGCGGATGCTTGAAGCTTTGGCTACTGTGTCCTCTCTGGCGTTTATGGCCGTGATTGATTTCCTGCTGGCGTACTTCGGCGGCGACTGGCTCGACCGTCATCTGGAAACCGGCGACCATACGATGCGGGGTATCTGCATCGGTCTGGCAATAGTTTCACTTGTTATGACCTACTATAATCTGATTCAGAGGAGCGTCCTTTCACGGGACACCGAACACAAGAAGGATGAAAAGTAATTTTGATTTGACTCCCATAGCGAGAAACGGCGCGAACGCCTTTGTAGCGCGCATCTGTATGTGTGCGCTGCTCGTAGCGGTGCCGCTCTGGTTATGGCAGCGCAGTGCCTTTGCCCACGGCGTGCTTTGCGGCGTGCTGGCCGGCACGATAGATCTGTCCATTCTGTTTTTAGGCATCAAAAAATCTCTGCCATATGTGGAGATGCCCAAGCAGGGACTGAAAATCATGAAGCGTTTCCGCTTGGCCCGTCTGGCCGCTGCGGCCGCGTTTATTATTACGATGTTAAGGATGAAGCTTGCTGTGCATGGCGCATTTGGCGGGTTTCTTCTGATACATATATTCTTTATTTTAAATCTATTATTTATCGCGTACCAACATCAAAATGAGAGGGCGTGAAGAAAGGAGTGTGTAAAAATGGGAAATGCAGCAGCTGAAGGTGCAGAAAAATCCGGAGAGATTATCCATTACCTTACCCAATCTACCTTTTTAGGTGAGGTTAACATGCAAACCATGTACATGACCTGGGTAACCATGGCAATCGTCTTCGTACTGTTCCTTCTGGTTTGTAAGAACCCGAAAATGGTTCCTTCCGGACTGCAGAATGCAATGGAAATCATTCTTGATTTCTTAAATGGTCTGATGGAAGACAACCTGGGATCCAAAGGCCGTAAATTTATGGCACCGTTCATCGTTACCTTGTTTATGTTTATCCTGGTAGCAAACGAACTGGGCATTTTGCTTCCGCAGATTGGCGTTCACTGGACTTCACCTACCAATGACATTAATACCTGCTTTGCGCTTTCTTTGCTAATTGCGTTTAGCGCGTACTGCGTTGGTGTGGCGAAACAAGGTATCGGCCACTTTAAACATTTCATCAGCCCTAGTCCGGCATTCCTGCCGTTGCATCTTTTGGATGCAGTGACTAAACCGCTGACCATGGCTCTTCGTCTCTTTGGTAACATCCTGGCAGGCGAAATCCTGTTGATCGTACTGTATCAGCTGGCTCCGTGGGTAGTTCCTGAACTGTGGGTAATGTTCTCCCTGTTCATTGGCTTCGTTCAGGCTTTTATCTTTACCATTTTGTCTTTGGGCAGCTATGCACTGGCATTTGCTAGCCACGACGAACACTAAGCTTTTTAAGCAAAAAAAATTTAAAATCACAATTTCGAAAGGATGAAACAAATGTCTGAAAATGCAATCATTACTGCTGCATCTGTAATCGGTGCAGGCCTTGTTTGCTTGGGTGCTGCTGCTGGCGCTGGTATCGGTAACGGCAACATGTGCGGCAAATCTATTGAATCCATGGCTCGTCAACCGGAAGAAGCTGGTAAAATCTTTACCAACATGCTGGTTTGCGTAGGCTTGATCGAATCCATGCCTATTCTGTGCTATGTAATCGCTATCGTTCTGGTATTCGCTAACCCGTTCATTAAATAATTTAATTTTGCAAGATATTACAAAAAGGAGCGTGCTATAATTGGTTAACTTCAATGCAACACTTATCGCGCAGATCCTGAACTTTTTGGTTTTAGTTTTCGTTCTTGCAAAATTCGCTTACAAACCCGTATGCAACATTATGGAAGAGCGTAAGAACAAAATTGCAAGCGATCTGGAAGCTGCAGAAAAGGCTAAGACTGACGCAGAAGCAGTTAAAGCTGAATACGCTGCAAAGCTGGCTGAAGCTAAACAAGAAGCTCAAGCTATTGTTGATGCTGCCCGCAAAACTGCTCAGGCTGCTCATGACAAGATCATGGCAGACACCAAAGCTGAACAAGATCAGGTTATTGCAACTGCTAAAGAAGCAATCGCACTGGAACAGAAGAAAGCTATGGACGAAGTTCGTGCACAAGTTATCAACCTGTCCATGATTGCTGCTAGCAAGATCGTAGAACAAAAGTTAGGTTCTGAAGAAGACAAAAAAATGGCTAGCAAAATCGTTGATTCTATCATGAAATAATTTTGCTGCTTTCCCTATTAAGCCGGAAGTATGCCGCTGAAATGCGAAACAGCAGGCAAAACCCCGGTATTCGGAGGTGATTGGTACAATATGAAGACAGAAGAAAATATTGCTTTAATTAAGCAACAATTGTCCGACTTCAAAATCGATCTGGGCTCCATTAAAGAGCTGTTAGATGTAAACGTTACTACCGCCAAGAAATTGTCGGCTGACGAGTATCAATCCATTTCTGTAATCCTGACCGAGAAACTGGGCCGTGAGATTTTCCTGAACAAGAAAGTTGACCCGTCTATCCTCGGCGGCATCATCGTACAAGTTGGCGATAAGGTATTCGACGCTTCCGCACTGCGCAAGCTGAAGAAAATGGAAGTTGCTCTGAACGGCATCGACGTTCACGAGTACACCAAACCGGAAGCCCTGGGTGATGCTCTCAGCAACAAGCTGGAGAATTACAATGTGGATGCTGATCTGGAAGAAGTTGGTATCGTAGAAAAAATCGGTGACGGCATCGCAACCGTTATCGGTATGAAAAACGCTATGGCTGGCGAATTAGTTGAACTGCCCCACAACGTATCCGGCATGGTTCTGAACCTGAACCCGGACAGCGTTGGTATCGTACTGATGGGCGGCGAGACCAAAATCAAAGAAGGCGACGTTGTTCGCCGTACCGGCCGCATCATGGAGGTTCCTGTTGGTGAAAACCTGCTGGGCCGTGTAGTTAGCGCTATCGGTGACCCGATCGACGGCAAAGGCGAAATCGCTGCTGCTGAACGTCGTCCGGTTGAATCTCCTGCACATGGTATTGCAGATCGTAAATCCGTTGATACCCCGCTGCAAACCGGTATTAAATGTATCGACGCACTTGTTCCTATCGGACGTGGTCAGCGCGAACTTATCATCGGCGACCGTGGTACCGGTAAGACTGCAGTTGCAATCGACACCATCATCAACCAAAAAGGCCTGGGCGTTATCTGCATTTATGTAGCTATCGGCCAAAAGGCTTCTAACATCGCTCGTATTGTTCGTACTCTGGAACAACACGGCGCTATGGAATACACCATCATCGTTGCTGCTACTGCTGCTGACTCCGCTCCGCTGCAATACCTGGCTCCGTACGCTGGCGTAACCATGGCTGAATACTTCATGGATCAGGGCAAAGACGTTCTGTGCGTATACGACGACCTGTCTAAACACGCTGTTGCATACCGTGCAATGTCCCTGCTGCTCCGTCGTCCTCCAGGACGTGAAGCATACCCTGGCGACGTATTCTATTTGCATTCCCGTCTGCTGGAACGCGCTGCTAAGCTGAACGATGAACTGAAGGGCGGTTCCATCACCGCACTGCCGATCATCGAAACCCTGGCAGGTGACGTAGGCGGCTTCATTCCGACCAACGTAATTTCTATTACCGACGGTCAGATCTTCCTTGAATCCGAGCTGTTCTACTCCGGTATCCGTCCGGCTATCAACTCCGGTCTGTCTGTATCCCGTGTAGGTGGTGCTGCTCAGATCAAAGCTATGAAGCAGGTTGCAGGTACCTTACGTCTGGATCTGGCTCAGTTCCGCGAGCTGGCAGCATTTGCTCAGTTTGCTTCTGACCTCGATAAAGCTACCAAAGCACAGCTGGACCGTGGTCAACGTCTGACCGAGGTTCTGAAACAAGGCCAATACAGCCCGTTGTCTGTTGAAAAACAGGTTATGGCTATTTACCTTGGTACCAAAGGCTATCTGGATGACGTAGCAGTTAAAGATGTAACCCGCTGCGAAAAAGAATTCCTGGACTTCATGGAAGCTAACCATCCGGAAGTTGGCGGAGACATCATCAAAACTAAGAAAATCACTGATGAGAACGAAGAAGCTCTGAAGAAAGCTATCGCCGAGTTCAAGGATACCTTTGTTAGTGAAGGTAGGTGATTAACTAATGGCTACTGCACGCGAGATTCATCGCCACATGAAAAGCGTAGGTAACATTGGCAAGATCACGAAGGCTATGAAAATGGTTGCTGCTGCCCGCCTCAGAAGAGCGCAGGAAAGAGCTGCTGCAAGCCGTCCGTACGCCATCAAGATCAAAGAAGTGTTATCCAGCGTTGTGAGCGATCCGAGCATCCTTGCAGGCTTAAGTGCCAAAAAACACCCGCTGCTTCAACATCGTGATGTTAAAAAAGTTGGTTATCTGGTGCTCGCCTCTGATAAAGGTCTGGCAGGCGCATATAGTTCCAACGCTTTGAAAAAAGCAGTTGCGGAGATTTCCGAATGTGAGCATGACGTAGTCATTATCACCAGCGGCCGTAAGGCTAGAGATTTCTTCCAACGTCGCGGCTATAAAGTGCTGAGCAGCCACTTCGGCTACTCCGACAGACCGTCTTACGCAAATGCAGTAGAAATTGCTCAGGATGCAATCAAACAATTTGCTGACGAGCATTTCGACGAGCTGCATATTGTGTTTACACTTTTCAAAACCGCTTTGTCCCAAATTCCTACCAGCGACAAGATTCTGCCGGTAGAGCCTCCTGTAAAGGAGAAAGGCAAAGCTAGCGCAAGCTTTATTTTCGAGCCTGATGAAGACGAAACTCTGCAGGTACTTGCACCTAAGTATCTGGAAACTGTAGTTTACGCTGCACTGGTACAATCTGCTGCCAGTGAGTTGGGTTCTCGTATGACTGCTATGAGCTCTGCTACCGATAACGCAGGCAAGCTGGTACAAAACCTGGAGCTGTCCTATAACAAGGCACGTCAGGCTTCCATTACCCGCGAGCTGAACGAAATCGTTGGCGGTGTAGAAGCTCTGAAACAGGCACAAAACTAATTAGATATTTCGTAGGGAGGCTAAAACCTTGAATACAGGTAGAATCGTACAAGTTGTAGGCCCTGTTATCGACGTAGAGTTTCCTCCTAAAAGCATGCCTGCTATCCTCAACGCGCTGCACATTGATGGCACCACCGATGAGGGTAAAGTAAAAATCCACCTGACCGCAGAAGTTATGCAACACATCGGCAATAACATTGTCCGCGCTGTTGCTATGAGCTCCACCGACGGTCTGGTTCGTGGCATGGAAGTTGTAGATACCGGCGCTCCTATCAGCGTTCCGGTTGGTCCTGGTGTACTGGGCCGTATCTTCAACGTTTTAGGTGAAACTGTAGACCATGATGACACTCCGGTTGAAGCAGCTGATCACTGGCCTATTCATAGACCGGCTCCGAGCTTTGACCAACAGGCTACAGCTACTAAAATTTTGGAAACCGGCATTAAAGTCGTTGACCTTATCGCTCCGTATGCAATGGGCGGTAAAATCGGTCTGTTCGGCGGTGCTGGCGTAGGTAAAACCGTTATTATTATGGAGCTTATCCATAACATTGCTACTGCACACGGCGGCTATTCCGTATTCGCAGGCGTTGGCGAACGTACTCGTGAAGGCAACGATCTGTGGGGCGAAATGAAAGAGTCTGGCGTTATCAACAAGACTGCTCTTGTATACGGCCAGATGAACGAGCCTCCTGGAGCACGTATGCGTGTTGGTCTGACCGGCCTGACCATGGCAGAATACTTCCGTGATGTTGGCGGCCAGGACGTACTGCTCTTTATCGATAACATTTTCCGTTTCATTCAGGCTGGTTCCGAAGTATCCGCATTGCTCGGCCGTATGCCTTCCGCAGTAGGTTACCAACCTACCCTGGCAAACGATATCGGCGCACTGCAAGAGCGTATTACCTCCACCAAGACCGGTTCTATCACATCCGTACAGGCTGTATATGTACCTGCGGATGACTTGACTGACCCGGCTCCGGCAGGCACCTTCGCTCACTTGGATGCAACCACCGTATTGTCTCGTCAAATCGCAGAGCTTGGTATTTATCCGGCAGTTGACCCGCTCGACTCCACCAGCCGTATCCTCGATCCGCTGGTAATCGGCGAAGAGCATTATCATGTTGCTCGTGGCGTACAGGCTATCCTGCAACGTTACAAAGAATTGCAAGATATCATCGCAATTCTGGGTATGGAAGAATTGAGCGAGGAAGACAAAGTAACTGTTGCTCGTGCTCGTAAGATTCAGAAGTTCCTCAGCCAGGCATTCTTCGTTGCTGAACAGTTCACCGGTACCCCCGGTCAATATGTTCCTCTGAAGGAAACCATCCGCGGCTTCAAAGAAATCCTCGAAGGCAAGCATGATGACCTGCCGGAAGGTGCTTTCTACATGGTTGGTACCATTGATGACGCTGTTGCCAAGGCTGCAACTATGAAGGATTAATAGATGGCTACTCCGTTTTCTTTTGAAATTGTCACGCCGGATAAGATGCTGTTCACTTCTGAAGAAGTAACTTATGTGGGTTTCCGTGCTTTGTCCGGTAATCTGGGCCTCAAAGCTAGACATATGCCTATCATTGCGACCATGGATATTGCGCCGATGAAGCTGGAGTTCACTGACGGCAGCGTTAAAGAATTTGCTGTTTGCGGCGGCTTTCTGGAAATGAAAGACAATAAATGCACCGTTCTGGCAACTATTGCCGAAGCTGATGCAGATATTGATACCGCTCGTGCAACCGCAGCTAAAGAACGTGCAGAGCAACGTCTTGCTTCCAAGAGCGAAGACATTGACACTGTTCGTGCCGAAAACGCGCTGAAGAGAGCTGTTGCCCGCTTGCGTACTACTCACAAGCTGTAATAAGCATTGCGACAATGCCAAAAAAATTACCCCCGTCCGTCAGGGCGGGGGTTTTTGTATGTGCAGATACGAATTTTAAGCGCAGTTAATTTTTCAGATGCTTATCATAAGCAGGTTAATAGTTGATAGCGTAGAAGCTATAAAAGCGTCACAGCGTCACTAAGCGTCACGCGGTTTTGGCTTCCAGCTTTTGCAATGTAATATCGGAGCCTTTGTTAACACGCTTGTTGTGATAATAAATTCCGTAGTCATGAAAAAGCCTGTCAACATTAACATTGAGCTTACGGGTAAAAACGTGAGCCAACATATCGTCGGTGCTTATATTAAGGGCCTGCATCATTTGCGTTGCGCTTCCGCGCCAAAGCTTGTGCTCATCGCTTACTAAGGATGCAACCTGTTCCAGCAGCATATCCTTCGGTTCCTCCCATAATTGCTGGCAGGAGCGGATAAACTGCCAGGTGCAGCTTTCAGGCATAAAATCAATAATAATTTCCTGGTCCGGCAGCTCTCTGCCCACAATGTTTAACTGGGCACGCTTGTCGGTACGGTTTTTCTTTTGCAGAATCATTGCCCCGTCGGCAGCACCAAGCAGGCCGGTAGTGCCGGAAATCATATCAAATTTATCTACCGCCTCCATTTTTCTGGTGTGATGAACAACGATAATACAAATGTTATGGCGGCAGGCTATTTCCTTGAGCAGGGTAATAATGTGATAATCCGAAGCATAGCTGTAGGCTGCACTGCTGAATTCACGGATTTTTTGCAGAGTATCGATAATTATCAGCTTAGTAGCAGGCTTGCTTTGCAGAAAATCCGTTAATTGTTCTTCAAGTCCCTGATTTAAGCTGTCGGCCTTGGTAGCTAAATATAAATTGGCGTTACCTTCTACACCGAACATGCGCGAAAAACGTTTTTGCAGACGCACCAAGTCATCCTCCAATGATAAGTACAGTACGGAAGCAGGTGTTACCTTATGGTTAAAAAATTCCATGCCTGCGGCAACATGGTAAGCAAGCTGAGCCATGAGGAAGGATTTGCCTGTTTTGGGCGGTCCCGCCAAAATATACACACCGCTGTATAAAAAATTGTCGATTAAGGCTGTGGCCGGTGTGTAGCTGGTGTCATACAGATCGGGCAGGCTGACTGCTTCCAGAGAAGAGGAGCAAGCAGATGTTGGACTGTTGGGGGGATAGAATACATTGTCTTTTTGCATTTTAATACACTCCTTTAACAAATATGATTAGTAAAACACTAACCTGTTTAGTACTCATCTTGACGATACTAAACTATTATAGTAAAGTCAAGCGAAAAGAAAATTTTTCATAAACTTTTTTGCTTAAAAAAAGAAAAGGTGCTATACTATACTTAACAAAAAAATTAAGTAGGAGGTGCTTGGCGGATGATAATAAGAAATAATATCGGTGAACGCATCGGCTTCTTTCGCCGTTTACATAATTACACCCAAAAGGAATTAGGAAAGTTACTGGGCTTTAGCGATAAAACCTGCGATGTGCGTGTTGCCCAATATGAATCGGGTGACAGGGTGCCCAAAGAAGAGATGCTGAAAAAAATTGCCGCTATATTCGGAATCAGTCCTTACGCTTTAAATATACCGAATATAAGAACCTGGGCGAGCAGAATGCATATTTTCTTTGCTATGGAGGATAAATACGGCTCGGAAATCAAAAAGATAGATGATGAATATTACTTGCGGATTGAAAAGACCTATCCTGAGCACCCAACTATAACCGGTGTCAGAAATGCAGTTTTACAGGAATGGGTTGACATGTATTCCGCTTTGCAAAAGGGTGAAATCAGCAGGGAAGAATATGACAGATGGCGTTATAACTATCCGCTGCAGGGAGAATACGGATATATTACCTTCGGGCGCGATGAGGAGGAAGAAGTTGCCACCTATCCCGAGAAGTATTTTTCTCTGCTTAACCTGCAGCAGGATGTAAAGAATCTTGCTGACGAAAATCAGAAAATCGACGAAGAAACTATTACTGATTTAGAGGCACGCTATAAGGATGCCGAAAGGATTATCAGTCAGGAGCTGGCGGAGCTGCGCCGGGCGATTGAAAGGGCTAAGCAGAGCAAGTGACGCTTAGTGACGCTGTGACGCTATTGCAGTGGGTAGAGGGATGAAAAGAGCTTGCGGAAACTCCGATTGTATACATTTCCCTTCCTCTCCCCAAATGGTGCTATTTGTGGTATTATTTACATAGTGCTGTTTGGCACTGCTTACTAAAGCTTATACAAGGAGTGATAGATTATGACAACTGCAAAGGAATTGCAAAAGAATTTGACATGGGAATTCCCCCATATCGCTAAGAAGAACACTGCTGCCAAGGAAGCAGCGTTTACATACTGCGAAGGCTACAAGGAATTTTTGAATACAGCAAAAACAGAGCGTGAATTTACCGCCAAGGCTGTAGAAAAGCTGGCTGCTGCAGGCTATGTTCCCTTCGAAGAAGGCAAGGCATATAAACCCGGCGACAAGGTTTATTTCGTAAACCGCGGCAAATCTCTGGCTATGTCCACCTTCGGTACCGCACCGCTGGAGGCAGGCGTGCGCCTGAACGCTGCGCATATCGATTCTCCGCGTCTGGATTTGAAGCCGAATCCGGTATACGAAAATCATGAGATGGCTTATTTTAAAACGCATTATTACGGCGGTATCCGCAAATATCAGTGGGTAACCGTGCCTCTGGCTATGCATGGCGTTATCATCAAAAAGAACGGTGAGCTGGTGAAGGTATGCGTGGGCGAAAATACCGGCGACCCTGTTTTCTGCGTAACCGATTTGCTGCCCCATCTTGGCGCTAAGCAGAACGAGCGCAAGCTGGGCGAAGGCATTAAGGGCGAGGAGCTGAATATTGTTATCGGCAGCCTGCCTTTTGTTGACGAAAGCGAAGAGGAAGGCGTAAAGGAAGGCGTAAAGGATGCCGTAAAGCTGAATGCGCTGGCTCTGCTCAACGAAATGTACGGTATTACCGAGCATGATTTTATGCGTGCGGAAATTGAATTTGTTCCCGCAACCAAGGCACAGGACGTTGGCCTGGACCGCAGCCTGATCGGTGCCTACGGCCAGGATGACAAGGTTTGCGCTTATACCGCACTGACTGCGGAAATTGATACCAAAGCACCGTACTACACCACTGTTACAGTTTTGGCAGATAAAGAGGAAATCGGTTCTTACGGCAACACCGGCCTGAATTCCGATTTCGTGCTGCACTATCTGGAGGATTTGGCAGCAACTCAGGGTGCCAACATCCGCAAGCTGCTGCGCAATACTACCGCGCTTTCCTCCGATGTCAACGGTGCCTATGACCCGAGCTTTGCTTCCGTATACGAAGAACGTAACAGCTGCTTCGTCAACAAAGGCCCTGTACTGACCAAATATACCGGTGCGCGCGGCAAATCCGGCTCTAATGATGCCAGTGCCGAAACTATGGCTAAAGTTATCAGCATTATGGATGAGGCTGATGTTTTCTGGCAGATTGGCGAGCTGGGCGCTGTTGATGAAGGCGGCGGCGGTACCGTTGCATTGTATGTTGCTGCTATGGATATGGACGTAGTTGACCTTGGTGTGCCTATTCTGTGCATGCATTCTCCGTTCGAGCTGAGCTCTAAGCTGGATGTTTATTACACTTATAAAGCATTCGCTGCTTTCCTGGAGAGCAGCAAATGAATGCCCTTAACGAGCTTTCGCAGGCAGAGAAAAAGCAGCGTATTTTAGTTTTATGTAATGAGAACGAAATTGCCGGCTTGCAGGCACAAGGAGTGCCTGTGAGCTGCGAGGACAGCCTGCTTTCGATGCAGCACCTGAAAATGGCACGCCTGGAGGCAGAGCGCCGCCATAAATTGAATGAAGGCTTACAGGTTTTTACGATTACGCCGGAGCCTGTGCAGGCGACGGAAGCAGAGCGGGCGCTGATTTACGCTATGCTTGTACGCTGCCGTAAGGTTATAAGCTGCCGTGATAAGCTGGAGGATATGCTTAAATTTGACGACCGCGAGGGCTGGAATGAATATAAGGCTGCTTATGAAAATAAGGTGCTGGATATTTTTAAGGCTACGTGGCGGGAGAAGGATGTTTATCCCTATAACATTATTGACAACATCAAAGAGTACAACAAAAATGAAAGCTATATTTTAAAGCAGCTTTACTGGCATTTGGCAGAGCGTACTCCGGGCAGGATTAATGACGGTGACGCCAAGATGATTAACGAGCTGCGGCAGATGTTCAGCGACATCAGCATCAGTCTGCTGGCACCGGATGCGGTGCTTGTGGGTGATGTGGCGCAGGACGCGCAGCTTGCTGCGTTGGCGGAAATGTTTGTTGGTAAAGCCGAAATTATCAGGCTGTAAAGTTAAGCCGTCCGGCGGGATGCTCCTGTCGGGCGGTTTTTGCGTTTTGTCACAGATTTTTCCTTGCATATTAAACTTGCTTATAGTAGACTATAATATGTAGAACTAGGCAAGGCCGCTAAGTTTCTTGAGAAGAAGCACAAGATATATAAGTAAGGACGGTGACTGTAAGATGGCTGATATCGTAGAAAGTCTGGCAGGAAACAAAATGCTGATGCTGAAGCAGGATATAGCTTTTTTGCGCAAGCGTCTGGCGGAATGTGCTGATGAGGATGCTAAAAAGGCTATCCGCAGGGAATTAATGGAGAAGGAAACCTATTATAATATTTTAGCAGACCGCCAGCGGGTGAATTTCTGAGCCGGAAGCAGTGCCGGCTTTTTCTTATAAGGTCGGGTGAAATATGCCTGTGGCAAAATTTTCCGGATTTTTATTAAGTCTTGAAAAGAGCCTGTGTTTGATGATAAAATATTTGTTACGGAAAAATTTTTCCGACTTCGCATATGCAGGAGGGTTATTTTGGAAAAACTAATTGTGAAGGGCGGAAACCGCCTCGTTGGTGCAGTTAAAACCAGCGGTGCGAAAAACGCTGTACTGCCGATTATTGCAGCTTCTATCCTGGGAACTACCCCAAGTCATCTTGATGAAGTTCCGATGCTGGAAGATGTGCATACTATAAGTGAAGTTTTAAAATGTCTGGGACTGGCTGTAGAATGCAGTCCGGAAAAGAATGTGCTGGATATCGACAGCACTGAGATAACCTCGTATGAAGCACCGTATGAGCTGGTGCGTACCATGCGTGCGTCCTTTCTGGTAATGGGACCTCTGCTGGCGCGTATCGGTAAAGCGCGTATTTCTATGCCCGGCGGCTGCGCTATCGGCGCACGTCCGATTGATATTCATCTCAAGGGCTTTGAGGCTCTGGGTGTAAAAATCGAACAGGGACATGGCTATATTGAAGCAAGTGCTCCCGAGGGACTGAAGGGTACCAGCATTTATTTTGATTTCCCGAGCGTAGGTGCTACCGAAAATATTATGATGGCAGCTTCTCTTGCTGAGGGTACTACTATTTTGGAAAATGCTGCCGAAGAACCGGAGATTGTCGATCTGGCCAACTATCTGAATAAGATGGGTGCCAAAATCCGCGGTGCCGGTACCGATACTATCCGCATTGAGGGTGTAGACAAGCTGCATGGCGCAGATTATACCATTATTCCGGACCGTATTGAGGCAGGCACTTATATGATTGCTGCTGCTATGACCGGCGGTGATATTGTTGTGGAAAATGTTCTGCCGGAACACCAGAAGCCGCTGATTGCCAAGCTGCGCGAGGCAGGTGCCGTGGTTGAAGAGGATATTGATAAGGTACGCGTTATCGGCAAGAATCCGCTGAAGGCCGTATCTATCAAAACTCTGCCTTATCCGGGCTTCCCGACTGATATGCAGGCTCAGATGATGGCGATGATGGTTATTGCCGAGGGCCGCAGCAAGGTTACGGAAACTGTTTTTGAAAATCGTTTCATGCATGTGGTTGAGCTGAACCGCATGGGTGCGCAGATTTCTACCGAAGGCCGCAGTGCCGTTATCGACGGTCCCTGCAAGCTGACAGGCTGTGATGTGCGCGCAACCGATTTGCGTGCCGGTGCAGCTATGATTCTGGCAGGCCTTGTGGCTGAAGGTACGACACGTATCGGCGATTTGCACCATATTGACCGTGGCTACGAGAACATTGTTGCTAAGCTGAAAAATCTGGGTGCAGATATTGAACGCGTAGATGTAGATTAAGGAGATATGACTAATGTTTAAAAGTATGGATATCGGTATTGATTTGGGTACCGCTAACATTCTTGTTTATGTCAAGGGCAAGGGCGTTGTCCTGAAGGAGCCTTCTGTTGTGGCTATTGACAAGGTGCGCAACAAGGTGCTGGCTGTGGGCGATGATGCAAGAGAAATGCTGGGACGTGCTCCCGGCAGTATCGTTGCTATCCGTCCGCTGAAGGAAGGCGTTATTGCGAATTATACGGTAACGCAGAAGCTGCTGGCTTACGTTATTGAGAAGGTTGCGGGCAAGAGCCTGTTTTTCAAACCGCGTGTTATGACTTGTGTGCCTATCGGTATTACTTCGGTAGAAAAGCGTGCTGTTATGGAGGCTACTACCCAAGGTGGTGCGTCTAAGACTTATCTGATTGAGGAACCGCTGGCTGCGGCTCTTGGCGCCGGTATTGATATTTCCGTACCGCGCGGCAATATGGTTGTTGATATCGGCGGCGGTACTACCGATATCGCTGTGCTGAGCCTTGGCGGTATTGTTGTAGATTCTTCTATCCGTATCGGCGGCGACCATTTTGATGAGGCTATTGTGCGCCATGTGAAGAAGGTACATAATGTGCTTATCGGTGAACGTACTGCTGAGGAAATCAAGATGAATGTTGCTACTGTTATTACTGATGGTCGTCATGAGTCTATTACTGTGCGTGGCCGTGATATGGTTACCGGTCTGCCGACTACCTTCAGCGTAAGTTCTGAGGATTGCCGTGTGGCGCTGGAGGATGCTGTTGCTTCCTTGATTGCTACTGTGCGTGGTGTTCTGGAAAAATGCCCGCCGGAGCTGGCTGCGGATATTGTTGATAACGGTATTTATCTGACCGGCGGCGGTGCGCTGCTTGATGGTCTGGCTGAGATTATGCAGCGTGAGACCGGTATTACTACACATATTGCCGATGATCCGTTGGAGTGTGTTGCTCTTGGCACCGGCAAGGCGCTGGAGAATCTGGATAAGCTGCATCCGGGTACTGTTTATACTGCGTCTAATCTGGTTGATTGATGCTAGGGTATTGATTGTTGATTATTGATTTAGGGGAGGAGCTGCC
>ULNT01011736.1_pt1 | contig 20243 bp, 17 predicted proteins | sample 1952001 | NCBI WGS metagenome assembly ULNT01 (sample SAMEA4835585, study PRJEB28245) | human gut metagenome | biome: gut microbiome; material: fecal sample | place: Denmark | collected 2008
AGTATGCGCTAAATTAATTCCGCCAACGGGTTTATGTATAAACCTAACTAACCTAAATATACTAAATATATACAACTTAAAAACCGATGCAAAGATACTTCTAATCTATCATATATACTTTATAATAAGTAACCAATAGTTTTTCTCTCGTACCACATGTAACATTATCTTTACCCTACGTAACATTTTAACATCTTTTTTAATATATTCTCATAAAAAACATACCTTATCATGCATTATTCTCCCATTAATTTTGTATTTTTGCAAACGAATATAAAAAAGCCAAAAAAGACAATGAAACCAAGAATCATGATGATTTCCATGAAATCAAATCTCAGAACAATGAGATACATCGGTCTTTTACTGATGTTTATCTTCTGTCTCACTGCGCAGAACATGATGGCGCAGCGAGGAAAACTTTTCAATTCAGACAACCAGCTTTCGAGCAACCTTGCCACTCAGGTGTTCCAGGATTCAAATGGTTTCATTTGGATTGCCACCCGTAACGGCTTGAATATCTATGATGGCTATAACTTTATGGTCATCAGAAAAACCTACAACAACAGTAACGGGCTCAACAGCAACTATATCAACTGTATAACACAGGATGAAAAGGGGCGTATTGTGCTGGGAACAAACAAGTCGCTACTTATACTTAATGGTAAAAGGTTCTGCAACGTACCTATGCTCGATTCAAGAAATAAGCCTATAAACACTTACGTTAACCAGGTAAGCCGTTTGCACAATGGCGATATTGCTGTCGTTACCTCCGGTTACGGCATCATGACCAAGAAAACAGATGCAAACGCCTGTTACACCATGAAAGGAGAAGTGGAGAACCTGAAATACATACATAAGATTCTGGAAGACAAACAAGAAAGGCTCTGGATTATCCTGGAAAACGGAAAGCTGTTACGGAAAGAAAAGAACGGCAAGCTTGTTTCACGCATCATGGGAACAGAGCAACTTAACACACAAGATATCAGGCAAGACGACAAGGGCAACATTTATCTTGCTACCAAGAATGAAGGTGTTTACCTTCTCAAGGCTGGTTCAACCGCCTTCACCAAGATAGCCGGCATAGGCAATCTTCCTATTGACAACATCTATATCAGCCGCGACCAGCGCTTGTTTATCGGTTGCGATGGTATGGGTATCTTCGTGTATAATCCTGTAACAGGATTCTTGCAAAATAATCCTCTGTTCTGCCATGAAGTAAATCTTGCCAAGAGCAAGATTACCAGCATTATAGAAGATTCTACGGGAAACATCTGGGTGAGTATGCTCCAGAAGGGCGTATTCATGCAGTCGCAGGCTCAATGCGATTTCAACTATATGGGCTACCGTTTGGACAGCCGCAACGTGATAGGCGAAAACAGCATCACAAGTCTGTGTGCCAACCAGGGCGATCAAGTCTGGGTGGGCACCGACAAGGATGGTCTTTACCTCTTTGACATAAAAACAGGTAGCATCAAGAGCCATTTATTAAGCAACACCACGGTACTGGCACTCTGCAAAGACAAGAAAGGCAGAACATGGGTAGGAACCTATACTAACGGCATCGGATTGATAGATGCGGGGGGATCTTTCCATCCATTCAGCCTAGGCATAAGCAACCAGGCGGGCATCTTCGATATCCAGGAAGACCCGCAGGGCAATGTATGGTTTGCTACCATGGGCAAAGGACTTTTCCGCCTTTCTCCAGATGGAAGCATCAAGCAATGGAAAAAACAAGATGGTGCCGACAACAACCTGAAAAAAAACAGTATTCCTAATGATTACCTCATAAAACTTAGCATCTCAAAAGATGGTAAGCGGGTTTTCGTAGCCACTTCTGTGGGTCTGGCTTGCTATGACCAGCACAAAAATAGCTGGACTTCCACTTTCGGTGGCGTCAACTGTCTGAACAAGGGCAGTTTCTCTCATTGCGTTTATTCTGACAGCAAGAATCGCGTATGGTTTGGCACTGAAGACGGCGCAATCTGCTATGATCCGAAGAAGGGATATACTCATCCGAAGATTTATAACACAGAACTTGGACTTTCAGACAACAGCGTAGCCAGCATCATAGAAGATTACAAGGGCAGAATCTGGATAGGAACTACCTGTGGCTTAAACCAGGTAGATACAGAAAAAGGAACTATCAACAAGTACTTCTCGGACAATGGCTTACAGAGCAATGAGTTCAGCGATGCAGCTGCCTGCACGCTCTGGGGAGGAAAGATGCTGGTGATGGGCGGAACCGGCGGTATCAACTGGTTTGATACGGACAAGGCGAAACAGCATCCTTGGCAGGCAAAAGTTACCATATCAGGACTTCTTGTTGGCAACAACCCTGTATACCCGGATATGGAATCGGGCATCTATACTATCACCGACAAAGGCGCCTACAACAGCGACAAGTTCTCCTTATCTCATGAAGACAACACCTTCACCATCCAACTGTCTACTCTTACATATAATAATGTAGAGCAGATCAGTTACGCCTACAGCATCAATGGTGAGGATTGGCGAACCATACAGTCTGGCATGAACGAACTGTCATTCTCACATATGCCAGCAGGTACCTATAAGTTCCGTGTCAAGGCCATCTGCAACGGATACGAAACCCCTGTCAAGGAGTTCTCCATCATCGTCCACCCAGCCTGGTACGCCAGCATCTGGGCAAGACTCTGCTATCTGCTTGCCTTCCTGGGGCTCTGTCTGCTCTATATCAAGCACCGCAAACGCAAGATGGAAGACCAGCTCATATTGCAGCAGCATATCCATGCGGAAGAGATGGGCGAAGCAAAACTGAAGTTCTTCATGAACATCAGCCACGAAATCCGTACCCCATTGACCCTTATCCTCACTCCGCTGTTCACGCTGATTAAGGAAGACAAAGACGCTCACCGACAGGGCATCTACGATATGATGCGTAAGAACTCGGAACGAATCCTGCACCTGATTAACCAGATGATGGACCTGAGAAAGATTGACAAGGGACAAATGGTGATGCACATGAGCGAAACCGATATGGTTGCCTTTATTGGCGATGAATACAAACTCTTCTGCCAGCAGGCGATAGCCAAGAGCATCCAATTCACCTTTGAGCACGAAGACGAGGCCCTCCCGGTATGGATAGACCGCGACAACTTTGACAAGGTATTGATGAATGTCCTGTCAAACGCCTTCAAGTTTACTCCTGCAGGCGGCAGAATCCGTATCACCCTCTCCCACTCGCCTCATCATGTCCGCATCGCCATCAAGGACAGCGGCAAGGGCATTCAGGAGGAAAAGCTCGAAACGATTTTCCAGCGCTTCTATCAGAGTACCACCACTTCTTATGACCGGAATGTAGGTACGGGAATCGGTCTCGACCTGACGCGCTCACTCGTGGAACTGCACTACGGAACCATTACAGCCGCCAACAACAAGACACTTGATGAAGCCGACTGGAAGGAAGGAAGCCAGTTCCTCATCACGCTGCCTCTGGGCAACGAGCATCTGAAACCGGAAGAAATGATAGATGCACCGGAGCCACAGACTGCTGAAGACATCAAGGAACTGGAAGAAAACATGGAGGAAGGAAACGAAGAGAATGCTGCCGATACAGCCAATGACGCCGAAGAAGATTTCAAGAGCAAGGCAAAGAGCACCATCGCTGTGGTAGAAGACGATGAGGCAATACGTAATTTCCTGAAGACCCAACTACAGGAAACCTACAATATCCTTACCTTCTGCAACGGAAAGGAGGCGCTGCCGGAGATTATCAAGCAGAAGCCAAGCCTCGTTATCTCAGACATCATGATGCCAGAGATGGACGGCAATACGCTCTGTACCAAGATCAAGAACAATGTGAACACCAACCACATTCCAGTGATTCTGCTTACAGCGATGAGCAGAGAGGAAGACCAGCTGACCGGTTTGCAGTCGGGTGCCGATGCCTATGTGGTGAAGCCGTTCAATATGGACATTCTGCGTCGCACCATCATCAACCTGCTCAACGTGCGCCGTACTTTGAAAAACAAGTTTATGGGCAACGAGAGACAGAGCGACAGGCAGATTGCGATAGAAAAAGCCCTTTCGCCAAAAGACCAGCTGATGGAACAGGTGATGAAGGTAATCAATGATAACATGGATAATGAGGACCTGAGTGTGGATATGATTGCCCGCGAAGTAGGACTGAGCCGTGTGCATCTGCACCGCCGAATGAAGGAGCTGACCAACCAGACACCACATGCCTTCATCCGCAATACCCGTCTGCAATATGCCGAAAAGTTGCTGACCCACTCTAACAAGACGATAACAGACATCATGTTTAGCTGCGGTTTCTCCAACCCAGCCAGCTTCAGCACCATGTTCAAGAACTTTTATGGCTCTTCGCCTCGCGATTATATGCAGGCACACCGGAAAATCTAGCCTTTTCACTGCAGAAAAGGCCAGATGTTTCCCAAAATAAAGTATTTGTTACATATAGAGATGTTTATGATACGCCTCGCAAAGTGTTGGTAACATTCTGTGGGGGTATATTTAAAAGGAAAGCGGTAACTTTGCAGCAGAATTCTGAATACATGTTTCAGCCATGAGTTCAGATACTCATTCTGTAATTTTAAACCCAATAATAAAATGAAGAAAATTGCAATCTTATCGCTTTCCCTGACGCTTGCAGCCTCTGCACAGGCGCAGACAGCTGAGTTTGACTATTTCAAGTATGCGGGCAATGACGCTCGCTTCAATGTTGAAATCGACAAGACTCACCAGTATTACAACCCGGTACTGGCTGGTTTCTATCCAGACCCATCACTCTGTCGCGTAGGCGACACCTACTATCTGGTAAACTCTTCGTTTACCTTCTTCCCAGGTGTGCCTCTCTCAACCAGTAAAGACCTGGTCAACTGGCAGCCTGCCGGTCATGTCCTCGACCGCACATCACAGGTTCCATTGAAGGGCCAGCAGGTATCAGCCGGTATCTTCGCACCAGCCATCAGCTATAACAAGAAGAACAAGACCTTCTATATGATTACCACCAATGTGGGAGCCGGCAACTTCTTTGTGAAATCAAAAGATCCTTCCAAAGGCTGGAGCGAGCCTATCTATCTGAAGAAGATTGACGGCATCGACCCTAGCTTCTTCTTCGATGACAACGGAAAGGGATATATCGTGCATAACGGTCCGGTAGTTGGCGGTGCCGACTATGAGGGTCAGCGTGCTATCCGCTGCTTCGAATTCGACGTGAAGGGCGACAGCATCAAGGGTGACTTCAAGGAGATTCTGCGTGGCGGAACCCATGTAGAGGCGCGTCCTATCTGGATTGAGGGTCCTCACCTCTTCAAGAAGGGCAAGTTCTATTATCTGATGTGCGCCGAAGGTGGTACAGGCGGATGGCACAGCGAGGTTATCCTGCGTGCCAAGAATCCGATGGGACCATGGGAGGAATGCCCTAACAACCCTATTCTTACCCAGCGTACCGGTCTCGACCCTAACCGCAAGGACCCAGTTTCAAGTGCTGGTCATGCCGACATCGTAGAAGATGGCAAGGGTAACTGGTGGGCTGTATTCCTGGCTTGCCGTCCTTATGAAGAGGATATGTACAACACAGGTCGCGATACTTATCTCCTGCCGGTAACCTGGAAGAATGGATGGCCAGAGATTCTTGCCAAGAATACTCCTATCTCTACCGTTGGAGAGAAGGCTGGTTTGAAGCCTGCCGCAAAGAATGAGTTCTCAGGCAACTTCTCTTATGTGGATAACTTCGATGTAGATAACAATAAGGTGGGTCTGAAAGAGTTGAATCCACGCTGGATGTTCCTCCGCGACTTCGTTGACTGTTACAAGGTAGAAAACGGCAAATTGAAGTTCAATCTCCTGCCAGGCAATATCTACAAGCGTGAGCCGATGTCTGCCATCTGGGCACGTCAGCAGCACGGCACCTTCACAGCTGAGACAGAAATCAACTTTACTCCTCGCAACGACAAGGATATCGCAGGCTTGGCACTTCTCCAGAAGGAAGACCACAACTTCGTATTGGGTAAGACCATGAAGAATGGCAAGCTGTTGATTACCCTGACCCGTGCCGAGAAGAACAACGTAACTATCGCCTCTGCTCCTATCAAGGGAGGTAAGCTGAAGCTGAAGGTAGAAGGTCATGACAGATATTATGATTTCTATTATGCCGAAGAAGGCGGCAGCTGGCAGCTTCTTGCCAAGGGTGTAGATGCCTCTAACCTGAGCACCCAGAAGAGCGGTGGCTTCCTCGGTGCCTGCATCGGTCTCTATGCTTCTTCCAACAAGGAATAAGGATTTGAGAAAAGATTAACGTTTTAGGAATAGATAATTAAAGAAAAGGTTGATACCTCGCATTTTGCCTGGTATCAACCTTCTTTTTTTATTTATTCTTCACAATATCCAATGTCATTTTTCCTACCCAGATAGCGCTCTTGCCGTTCTGGTCGATTGGCACCGGTTTGCCATCGAGATTGTTCAGATACTCCAACTGCTTGAAGTAGGTATGGCTATGACCGCCCAGTATCAGGTCGATGTCACGGGTAGCTGGGGCTACCTCGGAATCGTCGATGCCATCTATCTTCCAGCCTAGGTGGGAGATGCAGATGATGACATCACACTTCTCTTTCTTCTTCAATATCTCTGTCATTTCCTTTGCCTTGGCGATAGGATCGAGATACTTGATGCAGCCATAGTTGGCTTCGGTTACCAAGCCGGCAAGTTCCGGACACAAGCCGAAAACGCCAATCTTCAGTCCCTTGCGCTTGATAATGGTATAAGGCTTTACGACATTTGCCAGTTCGGTACCGGTGAAATCATAGTTGGAGCAGACGATAGGAAACTTCGCCATCTTGAAGATGCGCACCATGTTGTCTATTCCGAAATCAAACTCATGGTTTCCGATGGTAGCAGCATCATATTTCATCTCGTTCATCAGTCCTACTTCCACATCTCCCTTGAAGAGAGAGTAATAAGGTGAACCCTGCGAGAAATCGCCACTGTCAAAGAGCAGCAAGTCGGGATTCGCCTTACGCTCCTGCTTGATCATCGCCACCCTACGGAGGAAACCGCCACGATTGGCAGTTGCCGTATCTGCGAGATTCGGATTGATGGGCATTACGCATGAATGCGTATCGTTGGTATGGAGCACTACGAGTTGCTTTACCACCTTTGCCTCTTTCTTAGCTTTAGCCTGAACGGCTGCCGGCTGCATCATGAAGGATGCCAGAGCCAGACCTATATATAATAATGTATGTTTCATCAGAATTATCAACTATAAACTATTAACTATTCTACCACGCAGCGACCTTCAATCTTAGATTCCACCATCTTGCCCTGTGCCTGCATCTCACGGAAATAATTCATGATGATGTAGCGCACATTGTTCTCTTTCTGCTTAGGAGCAAAGACATCGGTTCCGCTCTTGAAGGCTACGAGCTGGTCATTACCTCCGGCAAGATAATCGAGGGTTGCAACGCGGTAATTCTTCTCCGGATCAACTGGTTCACCGTTCAGCGTAACGCTCTTCAGTTTTCCATCCTTGGTGATTACCATTCTAACAGCATGGCTCAAGCCTTCGCCGCCACGATGAGCTATCTGCTGGAAGAGTTCCAGAACCTTATCGCCCTTCAGGGTCAGGAAACAGATTTTGTTCTCGAAAGGAGCCATATCGTTCACATCGCCTACAGTAACCTTACCCTTGGCAAGATTAGAACGGATGCCACCCATATTGTAAACAGCGAAAACAGGCTGTTCTTCAAACTGCTTGCCACCCCATACCAGGATGTCACAGAGCAAGTTACTGAGTTCGCTCTCCGGACGGTGACGGGTCATATCATGAGCAATATGACCTACAACAGGGCCCATGATACTGTCTACCTTACTCTTATAAGGAGCGATAAATCGGGTAGCCTCAGCATCAGGCTGTGCATCCCATTTCTGATCAACCAATATTCGGGTTCTCTCCACCTTCGCCACCTTGTATTTCTGGGCGAAAGCCGGACTTGCCATCAGCAGCATCACCGTTGATGCAAGTGCCACCTTCATACCATTCTTTTTCTTCATATTTATTGTTATCTTAATGTTTTGGAGTGCAAAAATACAAAATAAATCTGTGAAATCCGTGAAATCTGTGGGAAAAGACGCTGACCAGAAAGAAAAATAGTTAAATCTGCGAGAAAAAAGAAAGAAAGTGTCTGAAAATTTGCGAGATACAAGAAAAAGTAGTAACTTTGCACCCGCTTTTCGGCGTAACCGCTGTTGTCTGGGCAGAAGTGTTGTCCAAGTCCATGTTGCGTTGGAACGACAAACAATTTTTAATTTTATACAAAAAATGGATTTGATTAAAGTTGCTGAAGAAGCATTTGCAACCGGCAAGAAGTTCCCTGAGTTCAAGGCAGGTGATACTATCACAGTCGCTTACAAAATCGTCGAGGGTACTAAGGAGCGTATCCAGCTCTATCGTGGTGTTGTTATCAAGATCTCTGGTCATGGTGACAAGAAGCGTTTCACAGTTCGCAAGATGTCTGGTACTGTAGGTGTTGAGCGTATCTTCCCTATCGAGTCACCAGCTATCGATTCTATCGAGGTGAACAAGCGTGGTAAGGTTCGTCGCGCTAAGTTGTATTACTTGCGTAAGCTTACTGGTAAGAAGGCTCGTATCGCTGAGAAGAAGACTGTAGCTAAGGGTGCAGAATAATTTTTCTTAGGAGACCTAATCAGAAAAAAATAAAGGGAATCCAGTCTCACGACCGGGTTCCCTTTTTTATATCTACAATCTTATACCGAAAAACAACTATCTTTACAATTCAATAAATCATGGCTGCCTACTAAACCAACCATGCTCCATTCTTTTATTTTTCGCCCGCATCATAATTCACGAGCCCATCCTCCGTGCCGTGTAAAGCACCTTGGAAATCATCCCAACTCTGGAATCCGGCGAGCAGCGCCAGCTTGTCCAAAGTCTGGCGGGAAGGCTTCTCCTTCCCTTTCAAAACATCCCACATTTTGTGGAAAACATGTGCCTTGCCAACCTTCTTTTCTATGTGTTCAGCAAGGACTTTCAAATCCTGTTTCATAACAATCCTCTCATACTTTACTAACTAGGAGCAAAAGTACTGAAAAAGAATGAAACAGAGTACATTTTTCCCGACTTTTTTATGTTTTGGGGTAAAAAAAATGCTTTATATCATAAAAATGCTGTTTTTTAGGGCTTTTTACGAAACAGAAGTCCAATATCTCAATCATTTTTTGTAACTTTGCGCCAAATTCCAAAATACATTTCTTAGAAGATGAAAGAATTAGCACTTAAGTACGGATGTAATCCAAATCAGAAACCTTCTCGCATCTATATGGATGACGGAAGGGAGCTTCCTATCGAAGTGATCAACGGCCGTCCTGGCTACATCAACTTCCTGGATGCCTTCAATTCCTGGCAATTGGTCAAGGAACTCAAGGCTGCTACAGGAATGCCTGCTGCCGCTAGTTTCAAACACGTTTCTCCTGCCGGTGCAGCTATCGGCTTGCCTCTGAGCGACACATTGAAGAAGATTTACTTCGTTGATGATGTCAAGTTTGAGCTCTCTCCATTGGCTTGTGCCTATGCTCGTGCGCGTGGCGCTGACCGCATGTGCTCTTATGGCGACTTTGTTGCGCTGAGCGATGTATGCGACGAGGCTACAGCCCTCCTCATCAAGCGTGAGGTGAGCGATGGTGTCATTGCTCCTGGCTATACTCCTGAGGCTATCGAGGTTCTGAAGGAAAAGCGCAAGGGTACCTACTGCGTTATCAAGATTGATCCTGACTATGTGCCAGCTCCTATCGAGCGCAAGCAGGTGTTCGGTGTTACCTTCGAACAGGGACGCAACGAGGTGAAGCTTGATGATCCTGCTCTCTTCGAGGATGTTCCTACCAAGAACAAGACTTTCACTCCTGAGGCTAAGCGCGATCTGATTATCTCGCTCATCACCCTGAAGTATACTCAGAGTAACTCTGTATGCTACGTAAAGGATGGTCAGGCTATCGGTATCGGTGCCGGCCAGCAGAGCCGTATCCACTGTACCCGTCTGGCTGGTTCTAAGGCTGATGAGTGGTGGTTGCGCCAGTGTCCTAAGGTGATGAACCTGCCTTTTAAGGAGAAGATCCGTCGTGCCGACCGCGACAATACCATCAATGTCTATATCTCCGATGAGTGGGAGGATGTATTGCAGGACGGCGTTTGGGAGCAGTTCTTTACAGAGAAGCCTGAGCCATTGACCCGCGAGGAGAAGAAGGCTTGGATTGCCCAGAACAAGGGTGTATCTGTAGGTAGTGATGCTTTCTTCCCATTCGGCGACAATATTGAGCGTGCTCATAAGAGTGGTGTTGAATACATAGCAGAAGCAGGCGGTAGTATCCGTGACGATCATGTTATTGATACCTGCGACAAGTACGGCATCGCTATGGCGTTTACTCACGTTCGCCTCTTCCATCACTAATTTATTATATAATTAAGGTATATGAGTGACATTGACGATATTATCATGGGCGGTATGGTCTTCAAGGGCGGCGGTGGTCCTAAGAAGGATGACGACGACAAGGTGAAGACCAAAGCTAAGAAGAAAAAGTACATAACGGGTGCTCACGGTAGTGGCTCTGCCCGTCAGAAGGCAAAGTATCGCCAGCAGAGAGCCAATCGTAAATCCCAGAAGAAGAAATAATACTTCTCTATCATAAATACATGTTTCGCCCGTGTGCTGTATAATAACAGCGCACGGGCGAACTGTTTTCAGATAATGGAAAACATGAATAGAGTACTGGCAAGCGAAAGACAGCATACTGGTATAAGTAAGACAGCCCACTAGCAAGCGTATTGCCAGTGGGCTGTTCTTCTTAAACGGTTACTGGTTCTTTACACTCTTTACGCCCCTGCCCTTCGTTAGATGAAGGGTTACAGGCTTCAATTGATGCTTGCCGTGGTCATAAATGATAGCTGGATCCAGTCGTCTACCGCCAAAGCTAACCTCGAAATGGAGGTGCTCTGTTGTAGCCCTACCGGTACGGCCCGTCAAACCGATTACCTGACCAGCCTTTACCTTATCGCCCTTCTTCACCTTGTTCCTACTCTGATGACTGTAGAGCGTCTCGAAACCATAAGCATGCCTGATACGGATGCAGTTTCCGTAGCCATAGAAGGGTCCTGATGCAACAACCGTACCGTCAAAGGCTGCCACAATCTCATCATTCGGGCACGTCTTGAGGTCAACCCCCGAATGACGGCGCTTGCCACCATAAGGACTGATTACCTTGGCACCCGGCAAAGGATAAGCCCAGGCTGTCTTTTCTATCTTCTCCAAATCAAGCTCGAAAGTATTGGTAATGGTAAACGGATCATTAACCTCATCAGGATCGAGCGTCATTCCATCTCCTATTCCACCCTTTTTCTTGCCAGATACCTCCTTGTCAGCCTCAGCATTTCTTCCTACAGAAGAATCCTTGCCACCGATAACCGAAGCGATGACACGGGCACCATGCTTGCGGAACTGCACGGTCTGGCAGCGCAACTTATGCGATTTCAACTCTACGAAAGTTTCCGGATTCAACCTACCGCCATTCACCATGATAGAGAAGTCACAATAAGTTTCACCCTCCTTAGAGCCTACAATGGCAATCGTCTGTCCGGCATCTACATGCTGTCCTACCTTAACCAGGTTCTCGGCATTGTTGGCATAAACGGTTTCCAGACCGCAATCGTGGCGCACCACGATGACATTACCCATTGATTCCGACTTTCTGGAAAGTCGCACATAACCTTCGAGCATCGCCTTGACAGCATCGCCTTTAGAGGTAGAGATACGCAACACATGATTGTTCAGAAGGGTTGCTTTGCCCACAGGAAGCGGGAAGGAATATTCCTTAGCACGGAATATCTCAAAGTCTACATTAAATGCCTGACTCTGGGCAAAGAGACCGGGTGTTGCAATACTCACCTGCTGCTGTTCGGCTGCCGTGAATACATTTTTAGCGGGCATAAAACTGCTCAGCGAGAACACCATGAGTCCTGCCACAGCCAATAGCCGCAATCCTTTTTTCATTCTTTTCATTATTTACTTTTTCTTTCTGATTTTCAAAATATTCTATAAACTATAAACTGAAAAACATCCATTTCTCACTCTCCGTTCTTACAGAAAAGGAAAAATGGATGTTATCTTGAAAACTATCTGATACTTACCTGCTACCAGGCTTTTACTTCAACAAGATGCCTGTATAGATTCTGCCACTCTCAATACCCAGCTTTCTGGCAGAGAAGTACTCATCGCTATGGGCAAAAGTACAGATGCCACAATCCTGGATATTCTCTTCGGCCACTCCACAATGCAGAAGAATCTGTCTGTTGCAGAGCGGAAGATTAAGATGCCATTTCAGCGGCTGCACAATATTACCCTCAGCAGCCAGACGCTCACGCTCAGCAGGATCAACCGAGAAGGCGGCATTAGGACGCTGTTCGGCAATCTCTTCCATAGGGAAAGCTGCCTGCTCGAACGCCTCGTAAACCTCATCGCCCACCTCGAAATGGTCGAACGAAATGCCCGGACCTATCACCGCCTTCAACTTCTTCGGGTCGGTATGATAGGTAAACGCCATCTCTTGAATGGTTTTATGCACAATGCGAGCCAGCGTACCACGCCAGCCGGCATGGATGGCAGCCACAGCATGATGCTCCTCATCATAAAGAAGCACAGGGATGCAATCGGCAGTAGAAACACCGATACATACACCTTTCTGGTCAGTCATCACGGCATCTACACCTTCGAGCACCATCTTGCGGATATTCTCAGGCATGGTGAGAAACTCGCCGGCAATATTGCGCACCTCTACTCCATGCACCTGATGGGGCATGATGATATGGGCTGTATCAATACCCAACTCTGTGGCAAGACGCTTGCGGTTCTCGGCAACATGCTCGGCAAAATCGCCGCAATATTCGTTGATATTAAATTCGCCATAGTTGCCCTGGCTTACTCCTCCCTTGCGGGTAGTAGAGAAAGCCATGACACCAGCGGCTACCTGATATTCTTTGATCATAACATTTACTCGTATTCGAAATCATCGAGGTCGTCAACATCCTCGATTTCATCCTCATCAATATATTCTACTACATCCTCGCCCTCTGCAGCCAGTTCCTGCTGGAAGCGAGACATATCCTTGTCACGGTGAACAAGCGTATCTTCGGCAGTAATCTCCTGAAGCTTGTTGCTCTCAGAATTGAGTTCCTTCCAGAGCACGTCCTTCAGTTCCTGAATCCCCTGTCCGGTAACAGAGGAGATGAAGACCACCGGAAGATCGGTAGGCAAAGTTTCCTTGAGCATTTCAATCAGTTCTTCGTCGAGCAGATCGCACTTGGTGATAGCCAGCACGCGATGCTTGTCGAGCATCTCTGGATTGAAGTTCTTCAGTTCACCCAGCAATACTTCATATTCTTTCTTGATGTCGTCAGTATCGCCCGGAACCATGAAGAGCAGCAGAGAGTTGCGCTCAATATGGCGGAGGAATCGCAAGCCCAAACCTTTTCCTTCGCTCGCGCCCTCGATGATACCAGGAATATCAGCCATGACAAAACTCTGGTGATCGCGATAATCTACGATACCCAGCGATGGTTCGAGCGTAGTAAACGGATAGTTTGCAATCTTAGGACGGGCACTTGATACGGCACTCAGCAAAGTTGACTTACCGGCATTAGGGAAACCTACCAGACCTACATCGGCAAGGAGCTTGAGCTCCATGATGATAGTCATCTCCTGCATAGGTTCGCCCGGCTGTGCATAGCGAGGAGCCTGGTTGGTAGAGGTACGGAACTGGAAGTTGCCCAATCCGCCACGACCGCCCTTGAGGAGCAGAACTTCCTGCCCGTCATAAGCCACATCGCATACAAACTTGCCTGTTTCGGCATTATATACCACGGTACCACAAGGCACATCGATATAAATATCCTTGCCATCGGTTCCATGACACTTATCACGGCCACCATTTCCACCATGCTCGGCAAAGAAGTGGCGCTGATACTTGAGGTGCAGCAACGTCCAGTAGTTATGGTTGCCGCGGAGATAGATGCTTCCTCCACGTCCGCCGTCGCCACCGTCAGGACCGCCGTTAGGCTGGTACTTTACGTGGCGCAGGTGCATGGAGCCCTTGCCACCCTTACCAGAGCGGCATTGTATCTTTACGTAGTCTACGAAATTGGATTCAGCCATTTTTATATTATAATGTTATTCAAGTTTCGCAAGCTCAGAAGTTAAAGGAGTTATCGCTCCTTACGGTCGCTGAGGAGTTAGCTCCTTTAACTTCCTGATATGCGAAAGTTCACTAATTAGAGATTGTCGATTACATTGCAAACACGAGCGAAGATCTCATCTACAGTACCGAGACCCTCGATGTGGTGATGAATGCCTTCCTTCTCATACCAGTCGATGAGCGGAGCAGTCTGTGTATGATAAACATTGAGACGCTTCTTGATAGTCTCCTCGTTATCATCAGAACGGCCGCTTTCCTTACCGCGGTTAATCAGGCGAGCCATCAGCTCATCCTCAGGAACAGCCAACTCAATCATCGCAGCAATCTTATGACCACGCTCAGAAAGCATCTTCTTCAGAGCCTCAGCCTGTGGAGTGGTACGTGGGAAACCGTCGAAGATTACACCAGCGTGATCCTTACCGAAGCTATCGTATACACTTGCGAGGATGTCAATCATCAACTCGTCTGGAATCAACTGACCATTGTCGATATAACCCTTAGCTGTCTTACCAAGTTCTGTACCGTTCTTGATTTCGTTACGAAGTACATCACCTGTAGAAATGTGACCGAGACCATACTTCTCGATCATCTTGTCGCTCTGTGTGCCTTTACCTGCACCTGGAGCGCCGAAAATTACGATATTTTTCATTTTTACCTTAATATATATATAAAATATTTATGTTGTGTCAGAAACTTAACTATATTTATTAACCCACTTCTGCCCCTTTGGAGACAAAAGAACTGCAAAAACAATTCCAAAGAGAACTGTTACAACGCCTAAGAAAAATAATGCATCCATTTTATGTCCTCCTATTTTTCTACAATGGTGTAGATGTCGCGGAGGTTTCTGCCTTCTTGGTCATAATCCAATCCATATCCCACGATGAAATCGTTAGGGATTTCCATAACAGCATAGTTGATATCAAGATCAACCTTCAAGTTGCCTGGTTTCACGAGGAGGGAACAAATTTCGATGCTGGCTGGGTTCATCTTCTTCAGGTCTTCAATCATGTGAGCCATGGTGAAACCGGAATCTACGATGTCCTCTACGATAACCACGTGGCGGCCTGCCAAATCCTGGTTCAAACCCATCAGGGTCTTCATGCTGCCCGTAGAGGAGGTACCCTCGTAAGAAGCATACTTCACGAATGAAATCTCGCTTGGCACGGTAATCATTCGCATCAAGTCGGCTGCAAAGATAAATGCGCCGTTCAATACTGCCAAGAACACGGGGGTCTTGCCTTCATAGTCCTTGTTCAGACGGTCTGCTACGACCTGTACTTTCTTCAGAATCTCAGCCTCAGGAATCGATGTTTTGAAGCTCTTATCCTTAATCTTTACTATGCTCATAGTCTGTTCTATAATAATATTTTCTGCAAAATTACGAAAAAAACATGAAACTTCGTGCTTTCATCAACTATTTTTTGTACTTTTGCATGAAAATAACCGTTTATCTGCATGGGTTGACAAATTATCACGACAGTTCGCGCAGATAATACTAAGATTATCAGATAATATGAAGATTTTCACAAGCGCTCAGATTCATGAGTTGGATAAATACACCATTGAGCACGAACCTATCAGTTCGCTCAACCTGATGGAACGTGCAGCCAAAGCGCTGACACGCGCCATAGAAGAGGAATGGTCTAACCGCACACCAGTAGTTGTCTTCGCCGGTCCGGGAAATAACGGCGGCGATGCGCTTGCTGTGGCGAGAATGCTCAGCGAGGATGGATATGATGTAAGTGTATACCTCTTTAATGTACAGAACAAACTGTCGGCAGACTGTCTTGCCAACAAGAAGCGTCTGCTGGATGCAAAGAGAGTGAAATTTACTGAGATTATCACTAACCTGGACCCTCCTAAGCTCAATGCAGAAACGCTGGTGGTAGACGGACTCTTTGGTAGCGGACTCAACAAACCATTGGCTGGCGGATTCGCCGCGATGGTGAAATATATCAACCAGAGTCCTGCCAAGGTAGTAAGCATCGATATCCCTTCGGGACTGATGACCGAGGACAATTCCTATAATATCCATGCCAACATCATCCGTGCCAGTCTGACCCTTACCCTGCAGCAGAAGAAACTGTCGATGCTGATGGCGGATAACCAGCAGTACCTGGGCAGACTGCGCGTTCTCGACATCCGACTTTCCCAGGAATTCATCCAGAATACGGAGTGCCAGTGCCGCATACTCGAAGAGAACGACATCCGTCCGCTCCTGAAATCGCGCAGCGACTTTGCTCATAAAGGCAGCATGGGTAATGCGCTGCTCATAGCGGGAAGTTACGGCATGAGCGGCGCTTCGGTATTAGCCACCAAGGCTTGTCTGAGAACCGGTGCGGGCAAGGTAACAGCCCATACCCCAAAGCGGAATTATGAAATCATGCAGATTTCGGTACCTGAAGCGGTACTGCAGATGGATGCAGAAGAAACCATATTCAGCGAACCGGTAGATACAGAGATGTTCGATGCGCTGGGCGTAGGTCCCGGATTGGGACAGAACGAGACAACAGCCATCGCCCTCATCGCCCAACTGCGCCGTGCTACCTGTCCGCTCGTCATTGATGCCGATGCGCTCAATATTCTTTCCAGCCACAGGGCGTGGATGCAGCAGTTGCCAAAGAATATCATCATGACACCTCATCCGAAGGAGTTCGACCGGCTTGCCGGCAATGCGAGCAGCAGCTGTACCGAAAGACTGATGAAGGCAAGCGAACTGGCTGAACGACTCCAGGCATACATTATATTAAAGGGACATTATTCTGCACTCTGCCACCCTGACGGAAAGATTGACTTCTGCAGTACGGGCAACAGCGGTATGGCTACAGCAGGCAGCGGTGATGTGCTGACAGGTATCATCACCGGCCTTCTGGCTAGAGGATACAAACAGGAAGATGCCTGTCGCCTGGGTATGCATCTTCATGGTCTGGCTGGCGATCTTGCTGCCAAAGATCTGGGCAAAGAGAGCCTCATCGCCAGCGACATTATCCAGTATCTTCCGAAAGCATTTCTCAGATTGGAAGAATAATTATCAAGAAAATAAGAATATCCATAAAAGTCAGGAGTTCTCGGCTTCTGACTTTTTTACTTGTTTCTGCGCATCATAGAACCTTACTTCCAAGGTTCTCCTCAAATCATCGCGACGGTCCATATTCAACTTTTTGCGGATATGGCAACGCTGGCTGGTGATATTTGATTCACTCTTATTGAGTTCTGCACAAATTTCCTTTAAAGTATGCCCCTGAAGAATCAGCTTGCATATTTCCTTTTCGCTGAACGTAAGCCCATCACAAACCTGATCCCATGCCACTCTATCCAATTCTTCATTAAACAGATGTTTAGAAGCATGGGGTATAATCTTCTCCCGGACATCAGGAGTCAGACGCTTCATCAGGCTTTCTGCTGCTTCCGGTTCATTATCCTTCAAATCGGCAAGCATATTCAACGCCTTGTTTTCAACCCGAGCCATCCGTTTCGGCTGGCGCAACCCCTTGGTTACAATACTCATATTATATACTGCCACATAAACCAGCATCATGAAACCCAGAAAAATCGTCTTCATACTGAACAGAGCTGGCACAAGCGGAGTGCTGAACAGGTATATCAGCAACATCGGTATCATACCCACCGTGATGATGATACAAGTCTTATATAAGGTTTGGCTCAACGCTGTAATAGCCAGGATAAAGACGACAAACAGGTTGCAGATAACGCTCAAATTATCATTAGCAAAACCGAAATTGATGCAAAATACGCTATCAAGAGCCAGTTTGGCGAACATCAGAAAGTAAAGAGAAGAAATACCTTTCACGAAAGCTATCTTCCGTTTCCAGACCAGGAACTGCAGGATGCAGAACACGAATGTATGCAAGCCACAGAGGCTTAAACCATAAGGTTCTTTCACAAGCAGAAAGAGCATAATATGATAAGGTATGATAATCAGCTCGCTTATCGTCAGAAGTAGAAAGGCGATAACGCGTCGGCGATCTACCACACCACAATATTGAGGGCATAAATGATGCTCTACCCTCACTATCAGGTTTACAATGTCATTCTTCAGTTTCATTTCGTTTTGGTTATTTTCTTAAATCTTGCTTATGCTTTCGTAAGTCAAACGGCTCTTTTTCTTGGAAATTGCCATTTTTTTAGGGATTTATTGATTCCGGCTGCAAAATTACAAATAATATAAGAAATCCTTGTTCAATTATCAGAAAATCGTACAACTTTAACGATTTTAAGCATAAATCAGCGTACTATTTTTATATAAAAAACCTTGCGACTTTCAATTTAATTTTGTAATTTTGCACCCGTTAGTAATATCATTAATTCCAATATAAAGATGATGGCAAGATTCATATTCCTCAGTTTCTTCATGCTGGTTGGAGCCTTAGCCCCAACCAAGGCTCAGAACAATTTCCCATACCCTGCTCTGCCAGACAGTCTGCGCAGCGTAGAGCAACGCGCAACATACCTGAGTGAGCACTATTGGGACAACTTCAACTTTTCCGACACCCTGGAACTGGCAAACAAGGAGATGGCAGAACAGGGCTTTGTCAACTTCATCGATATTCTGGCACGTTTCGACCAGGAAATAGCCCAGAAGGGTATTGCAGCCTTTACAGCCAAAGCTTACCAGCAGAAACCATCTAAAGAGAAGTTTGAAAGCCTCATCGAGCATTATTATGAGAACCCTGAGTCGCCCATGCGCAACGACAGGGTATATGCCCTATTTCTGGAAGACATGGCTAATTCGCCATACTTCGATGAAACCGAGAAAGAAAGAATAGGATTTAAACTGAAACAGGCAAGAAAGAACTTGCCTGGCACACAGGCTACCAATATCAGTTTTATGCAGGAAGACGGCAAGCCTCATCAGTTGAGCGATTACCGGGGAAAGAAGGTTATCTTATATTTCTACGATCCTGACTGCGAGAACTGCCACAAGATATCTGCATGGCTAGACAAACAGACAATACCAGCCGGCTTCAGTCTGCTCCGCATCGTAGCAGATAACCGCTTGAGCACGATTTACGGGCTCAAAGCCATGCCAACCATTTACCTGTTGGATAAAGAGAATAAGGTGATATTAAAAGACTGTACACCTGAACAGCTCATGGAAGCATTACGGGGAAATGAAAACAGAAAGTAAAACTAGACTGGTCGAAAGAAGCGACATCTGTTATTGAATAAACATATCATTTACTATCATTTGTCTTAACTTCGTATATTATATATCAACATACCATTCATTATAATTGTAACTTCATATCATTTATTATATATCTGAATTGCATTTTACTATTTATATGTATCTTAATTAGCTCGGGAAGAGTCATACTTCAACTTGAACTCCTCACGGGCGTGATCATTGCGCATTACAACAATCACATAGTCACCATCCTTAACTGTTCCTACCTTGGCAACAAGCGTATAATAACCATACTGACCAGACTTTCCATAATCACCTGTTTCTGTAATGATTAACTTCTTGCCAACCAACTGAGTTGCAAACTTGATATTTGTACCTTGGTCGAAGATTACATTCTTATGAGTCAGCATCAGCTGACCACCCGAAAGAACCTTGCAAACCAACTTCTCATCATTCTCAGCCTTACTGTTAGACTCCTCGCTTACGGCAGAGCCCGCAGTCATGGAATAGCTGAGCAAAGAGAAACCTGACTCATCGGTGGTAACGCGACTAACTGTTTCACCCATTTCATCGTCAGATGCACTGCAACTTACAAATCCTATTGTCATCATAGTCATAGCGATGACCATCATAAAATACTTCTTCATAGTTATACCATTTACTAATTGTTTTCATTATCATTTAAACCAGTCATCTTCAGATTCCAGCCTTTCGGCCATTACCATCCGATGCTTTTAAAAACAAACACCTTTCGGTTTAAATCATCTTTTACAATTACACAAATGATATGTTGGGAGGAGTGATATCATTTACTATTGGTTATCATTTACTATTGGTT
>ULNT01020922.1_pt1 | contig 19892 bp, 14 predicted proteins | sample 1952001 | NCBI WGS metagenome assembly ULNT01 (sample SAMEA4835585, study PRJEB28245) | human gut metagenome | biome: gut microbiome; material: fecal sample | place: Denmark | collected 2008
TAATCCTTGTTCTTGTGGAGGATGGTCTCAGAGACTCTGTAGCTTAATGTGTGTTGTAACAAAGACAAAACATGTCTTAATCCTTGTTCTTGTGGAGGATGGTCTCAGAGACTCTGTAGCTTAATGTGTGTTGTAACAAAGACAAAACATGTCTTAATCCTTGTTCTTGTGGAGGATGGTCTCAGAGACTCTGTAGCTTAATGTGTGTTGTAACAAAGACAAAACATGTCTTAATCCTTGTTCTTGTGGAGGATGGTCTCAGAGAGCAAAAAATGCAATGTGATGACCATTAGACTGTTAGGTGTCGAAAAAACGAAGAAAAATCATTTTTCAACGAAAAAAGTGTACCTTAATAACTTCTGAAACCCAGACTTTTCAAATAACTTTCTCTATGCAAAGTTAGAGAAAACTCATATATAAACAAAATGTCAAAGAACTTTATGCACAGGGAAATCATCGAAGATAATCCCTGTGCTTTTATCTTGTTCTATTGTTCCTCAAGCGTTTCTATGAGCTGCGTTGTTTGGGCATCACCAAGATACTGAATCAAAGTCCTTCTCATGCTATCAATGGACCAACTGCCTCTCCTTGGATGTTTCTCGCGCTCATTGATGCCTGGATAAATATCAATTATATTGTTGCAAATAAGATCTTTGTCAGAATCAGTCAAAGCACCATTGTCCCGGATGTATCTGTCAATCCTTCCAGTATAAGCTCTTAATGTGCCGTTAAAAGGACTGTTAGGAAGGAATGGCAATATGCCGTTTCCATAGTTGCGAATCTTCTGTATCAAGGTATTACATCTACTTATGAGCTCCATGAACTCTATAGCGTGGTTAGGATATCTTTGCGATAATTCTGTGAATGAAGTGATATGCTGCTCCATTCTGTTTATGAGGTTATTTTTGTCCTCGTCGTTTAAGTGACCAGAGAGTGCATTTACACTATTTTCAGTCTTGTTGAAAGCATGGATAACCTCATCACGAGATATGCTGTAATCATTTTCTCGTGTTTTATCGATTTGATCCTGATACTGATCTGCAAGATTTCGGATTTCACCATTTATATCGCGCTTCATCTCAGAAATAATCTTTTCCGCTTTACAGAAATCACGATTTGTAATCAGATGTGGTACTCTGACGGTGTAAGTCTCTATGATATCGATTCGGGCTAGGCTCTGACTATCTTCTTCTTCAATATCATTGTCGATATCCTGTTTGAATAATCTATTTGTGTCAGGTTGCTCCGTAATGTGTAGCACTCTATTGTCTAGAATACTGCTAAAAGTAGGTAAGTTCTCTTTTTTCTCTGACTTGTTCAAAACGAATTCATTCTCGTTTCGATTTATAGACATACGCATGTACGAGAAATTATTGTTATTGACGTTTGCATCTATACCTCTTGCCATAGCGCATAACTCGCGGATGGAATTTGAGTTTTCCCATCCTGTGCCAATATTCTCTGTCATCACATCTTTAAATTTATTAAAGTAGTAATCAGTTCCCTGTTGAGTCGGATCATCAGTCTTGGCGAAAATGTCTTTTATGGAAATAACTGAGAGTTTATCAATGCTGATCTTTACTTTACCATATCCAAGCGGTTTTGCTTCACCGATAGAATGGCAGCATTCCGGGTGTCCATTGAATGTCAATGCTGCTATAAGTGCACCGAGTTCACATTCCTTGAGATTATGGAATGTGATACGGCCTTTAAATGACGTGCCCTGATCAAGTGGTATAAATTTACATGTCTGAGAGTCGGTACCTTCATTTGGTGGAAGGAGGGTTGTTCGTACAGGATATCGTTTTCTTCCTTTGATTTGTGCATTGGCGTCATTCCAAGTGCCGCTACTTGCATATAGAGGCCCATAGGATGGCTTAGGACTGCCTAATACGGTGGTAACAATGCCACATTTATTAGGCGTGCCACATGCAAAGGCATGGGACATGTTAACTCGACCCTTCAACTGACCTAAAGATTCTTTTGCAGTTCCGAAAATACATTCGGCAAGATCTTTTCTTCTATTGCTTTGTAATTCTATGGGGATGGCTCCTTTTATGAAGTTTGCTGTAGGAATACGGAACATGTATGCGAGTCCGATTGCATCAATAGGACCATCATCGCCATTTCTTCTCATGAAAAAAACAGGAACGCGTTTACCTTCGTTTAAGTATCGCTTCCAAATGTTTTTATAGTCATAATTGTTTTTGTGAATCGTTATAAAATCATCAATGATTTGTGATTCTACCTTCTCATTCTCATTAGTGTTTGATTCGAAAAATACAAATTCGTAGTATTTTCCTCTCCTGCGTTCTGGCTCTCTTCTACTTGGTTGCCCAGTTACTACAGTGCATCCTTTCTTTCCATTTGAGCTAAAATCTGCAATAATCCTGTTGTAATTATCTGGCACCGTAGAAAAAGTTCCGGATAAACTCTTTTCAATATCTTGGCTTTCTAAACTGATGTTCAAAATATTCTCGTATTTATTGTATGCGGAGCGTAATTTTTCCTCATCGTCATTATCTGCATATTGTCTGTTTAGTGCAAGATTTTGTCCGAATGCGGCCAATGCTGTGCCGTAATGCTCGTCGATTACCTCCGGCGCTATTCGACCTGGGGTTCCGCAATCATTGATAAGATATTCTTCCGAACCATCTTTGGCAAGCCGTTTATATAGCCAGCCACAATGAACGTTTTGTATTTTTTGTCTATAAAATCTTCCTTCAGGATTGTTGCTAAGATCCCTGATGCCAAATCGTGCGTCCTGCACCTGTGTCATCTTTCCGAAACTGAGAATTTCGAGTACATTACGAATCTCTCCCTTGATGGACGTGCCAGGAATAAAATATTGTCCATTAGGTGTTTGACTGAATTTCGTGTCGGGATCCTTTCTGTCAGTATAACCATTTCTGACGAATATCGGAGTCTCGGCTTCAATAGTATATTCAATGCTGCCGCTCACGCCATCTTCAAATGGAATGTCTTGTGAAATGTGATTCGCCCATGATGGGTAGAATGCTCTATTCTCGAGAGGAACAAAGTTATATGGTGCTTTAATCATAATCGCCTCCTTTTATTTTGATGCCGAACCCCTTGAATACCAGTCCCGTCGGACGTAGGGTTTCCCAATTGTCATTGATGTTATCTTTTACTGTTCTCCAGACGCGAATGAAGTTCAGCGGCTGGGATAGATTAAGCCTGCTGTTGGCAATATATTGCTCCACTCCGCCCTCTGTCATAACTGCTGAATCCGGAGCGATGAATCTACGGGCGTTGAAATCATAAGTTTTAACAATATATTTTCCGTCAATGAATTTGATGCAGATAGACTTCTTCTCTTCATCTGAGTAAAGTTGTCCTTCAATTACGAAAGGATTTATCTTTTCATCGAGATGGAGTTCGATATCTTTGTCAATGAATGTCCTCGGCTCTGTCTGGTCACTATACCAGAGATAGCCCTGTGCATTTCTCAATTGAATATTTATACTCATAGCGTTTGTCCGTTTTTAATAATTGAACACTTGAATGTGCCATGACCGCGTCCGCTTCCTCCTCCGAAGGTCAATGTGCCTAAATCAATATCCTTGAGCGCTCTTTCAAGACATTCTAAAGCATCAGTTAAGCCTTCTTCTCCGGTATCCTTTACCATAATTGTGGTTTTGAGTTCCAAGTCTCTTCCGTCAATCACTTTCTCCGAGAAGAGTGCCCCATCTATAGCCCCTCCAGTGAATCTGTCGATGCTGACGTGGTTGAACACTTTTTCCTTTTCTTCGTTCTTTTCCACAAATAAATCGTTGAAAATGCATATTCCGCGTCGTAGGTCTTCTTTATCTTTCTGGTATCCGAAAAGCTGCCCTACGGCAGTGTTCATTCCTCCCGAATAATTATCAAATTCTTCTGCAGGAATCTGCATTGCATATTTGCCCTCTTTAAGATTGCTATAAAATGCAACTCTATGAGCGATAGCCCCTTTCAATGATGTCGCAGGAATTAAGTATTTTTCCTCGAAAACACCTTCGTTTTGGCCGTTCCATTCTATACTCTCTTCCCGTACTTGAATGTCATCTACTACCTTGTCCCCAAATCCTGCTCCGAAGGAAAAGAAATCGACAGGTGTCAATGTCAGTTCATATGTTATCCATCCTTTATCTGTCGAAGACTTTTCGAATGCATCCCAGTCGGCATAATTTGAGGATAGGATTGAGGAATAATTCAGGTACTTGTCCAGTTCACATTCATTGCTCAAGATAAGAGTCCTCTTCTTGATTTCATGGACTTTCATCTTACCGAAACCATTTCGCGTGCCACCGCCGATTCTGAAGGTTGAGGAATATAACGAAGAAAGGACCTCGTTGAAAAATGAACTTGCGGAATCAAGGTCGCCGGATTTGGCAACCAATTCTATATCAAAGGCGAATCTGCAGCCTTTGTATATGACCTCTTCGTCGAACTTTCCGGCATTCTTTGCAACACCCTTATCGGTTAAACAGACGTGATTTCGCTTGGGCAAGCGTTTGAATCTGTTCGAAAAGTCAGTATCGGATAGGTTGGATATCCCGTCAATGACATTGCCTTTTAAGTCAATGATTTTTCCTTCACTGAAAATGATGTCAGAGCCTTTGGAATCATTGTCATTTTCCTTGGAGGTACTTTTGACACCGAAGAAAGAGCCCTTTGTCTTTTCGTCAAAAGCATGGCTGAGAATACCTGCTATGCTTGTTCCAGGTATATATGGGAATCCATTGATGTCTTTTAGGATTGCTGCGTCAGTGAGCATCGTTTTTCTTCCGGAACCTATGACCAATGGAGTTTCAGCTTCGAGTACGACATGTGCCTGAAGCCGAGCATCGTATATTGTTGTGTTTGACATAATCAATTCTGTTTACATTTTTTAGCCATTTCTGCCGAAAGATTTATCATGATATATCTCCAGTTGGCGTCGTTGACCATTTCATTCTTTATCAGGTTATCTATCTGGGTATATAGCTCTTGTTTCTTGAATTCCCATTTATCTTTGGCTACGCCATGGTTAAGATATTCTTGTAAGTCATCATAGAACTTGCTCAAGTCAGATGACCTTTCCGCAAGATTTCTTATATATCCCCACTGGGAGGCGAACTGCTCTCCGTCTTTCTTGAATGTTGGTAATAACTCACTAACCATATCATTGACAATCTTGTAATTTTCATTCTGATGGTCTGATATCATACGTGATTTCAGTACTTGTAACAAACAAGTATTTAACGAATTAGCGGGTATAAATATATCTTCACTCCTTGTGCCTTTGTCCGCTTCGCTCTTGGTGAACGTTATAGGAACTCTTCCCTCTTCATCGCTATCCAAGAAGGCTGGATTGTATATCACTTTCCCGAAACCCTCGCATTGATAGGCCCCGATATATCTGGAGTCGGAAGGGGAGTGTGTCCCTTTCTTCAGGTTTACTGCGAATACACTGCCTTTCTCTACTCCGCATCTGTCCGTGTCAGGATTTTGTCGTTTTGCATTCCATGGCGCATACTGGAATGTCCTGATCTGAGACTTTTCCCAGTCAATTTCTGCTTCTGCATTGGATTCAAATCCGAGGTCTTCGGCTGTCGGTTGGAAAGTAGGCATGCCTGAATCTTTGTCAATGAAGATTAGACGGCCATCGGCATAAACTGTGGCGAAATCTCCAGTTCCTACGTTTCTGGAATTGAAAGTAACAAACTCTTCATCTGCCGTAATTTCTACCAGTCCATACTGAGATGTCTTAGAATGACCGATGTGTCTTTTACCTATTAGCGCTTCATTTATGGCTTTCTCAAGACTGTCATTGTCAATCTCTACTTCGAAGCCGAGCTCAAGCCCTTTGCGAAGGGATTCATACGAATACATCTGCTCGCCCTTTGATCTGCGCTTGTCTCTGTCATATGCGGACTTTATTGCAACAGATTTGTCTGTTTTGATTTCTAGGGCAGAATCATTGTCAAAGGTGTAGAATCCGCTTCTGCACTGTTTTGGCTGAGCGTCACCTGGATTCCATTTGTACATGATATATGCTCCATCATCGAAAAGATTTTCTCCTTTTTTATAATAATAGACAGCAGGAATTCTTAGTGAACGAATGTTTCCGGACAATGGATGCGCGTCACCGAATCTGACGTGGCCGCTGTGAAACATCTCAAGAGACTCTTCTTGCGAGAGTGTTCCATATAACTTGGATGCGGCGATCCCCAGAAATGCATTTCCCGGGATGAAGTCCAGTGTCCCTTGTTGTGTCTTGGTGCCGGCATTCTGTGTCAGAATTATATCTGATAACAGAGTGCATTTATATTTCAATGTCTTCATAGTCAGATGGATTTAATGGTGAACTTGCATCTGCCGAGGCCTCGATTCCTATTCTCGCCCAGGCGTTTTATGAATGCAAGGCTATCCTCAAACAGTTTCTTGGTCTTATCATCTTCCTCTGGAATGTTAAGAATCTGTCCTTCTAAAGTGCAAGGAAGTGTGACCTGTGTCTTTCTGAGACTATGATTGACGGCAATGCCGTTATCACCGATAGCTGTGGAGGCCACAGCCTCAAACAGATAATTCTGTGCATTGGCATTGATAATGGCATCGTAGTCGGTGGCTGGGAATTCAGCATTTGAGAAGAACGCCTTGCCAATCTGAGGAATTTCCGCTGTTTCGCTTCTCTTGCCAAAAATACTGTCAATGATTTCTTGTGAAGGGTATCTGCCCGGAGCAAGGCAGATCAATGTTTCGGCAGCTTCTCTGATAAGTCCTTTGATAGTTTTACCTGGCACGAAAGGCATTCCTTTGGCGTCTTTTATGACCAATGAATCGACATCGGCCCCAGCTGAAAGTCCGGATCCGCAGTGCCAATATGAGAAGAACTCGATTGTATATGTAATATCCATAGTTCTGAGTTATTTCGTTTGTTGGTAGATTATAGAATGCAATGACAAAACATCATATGCGGGATAAATGTTGTGCTTAGAACCTTTCTTGTCCGTGAAGGTGCGCCAAGAAGTCAGAGTCTCAGCTTCGTTTTTCATTGAAATATTGACTTCTTTAATCCTGTCAAGAATCTGCTTTGCTTTTCCGAGTCCATTTGGCTCCATCATTGCTGAGAGCCACTGTCTGATGTCTGATTTTAAAGCATTTCCATCCTTACTGTCAAGCTTAGTCACTCTTTCTAGCAGATTGTCTATTGTCCATCTGTCAGGAGTATCATTCAGGTAATATGCCCCATATTTGAATGAATGTCTTTCAGGTGTGGTGAGTTCACGTTTCGTTATATCTTCGTAGGACTCAACGAAACTGTCTTGAACTTTATGGAACATTATGCATGATTTCTCGCGATTGGAGTCTTTCTTTGCAGCGGCGCATAATTCTTCGGCCAGATTGTATGCATAGTAGTAAGGGAATGATGATTTTACGTATGCAATGCCGGCACAGGCTGTCAGACCATTTTCGAGAACTGCATATTTCTCTGCGAGTACTTCGAAATTCTCTTTGGTGAATTTTTCAAAGGCCTCAAGATAGTTCTGAATAAAAGACATTGCCAAACTGCCTCTTATTATGACGGTGAGGTCATCGCCACCCAAAACGACTGGTCTGAAAGGAAGATCTGTCCCATTCTTGGTGGCATTTTCGAAGACTATGCCAGCCGCAGATTTCGCAGCATCGATAGTCGATTGATTCAGCAATGAAGAAAACGTATGAAAATCTCTGCCGGACGAGTCGTTTTCACTGATGGCCTTGACGATTTGCCCAAGTCCATTGCCATCTGCGTGTATGACGGCTATCCAGTCATTAGTGTCGGTGAAACCATCCACGCGGTTAGTGATATTAACCATGTCTGGCATTTCTTCTCCTATGGCTTTCTTTAGCAGAGAATATGTGTCTGCGGCCTTGCGCTTGCGGAATGTTCCTTCGTCGCAATAGTCTTCCGGATTGCTCATATGATATCTTTCCGGCAGGCCCGTTTCACGAGAGCGTTGTATGCCCATAAGCCCTAATGTGAGAGGCTGCATTGGCATATTCCTTTCTTCGCGGAGACGGATTTCTAATTTGTGAAGTGCGTCAGACAGATTAGTAACATCTCGAAGTTCTATTACAGCCTGGCTGATAGTTATTCCTGAAGCGGCTTCCAGAACTCGTTTCGGAAACTCTCTGAAGACTTCTTTACACTTGTCCTCATTGTCAAATATGTATTTGATGTTGCCGGCAGCATTGATAATGGCATTTTCATCTTTTTCAAGTTCAGTTATGCTGATTCCTAACTGTTCGGCGAACATCTTGGTGCATATTTCCTCGACAAGTTCGCTGGCTCCGACAATCTCTCTCAGGGTGTTGGTCTGGAAGATGAAGCTCTGTATTCCCTGGACAGCGGCTCCATATAGAAATTTGCTCATGGTCAGTAATTTAAATTTGTTACTAAGCGTGGTTGTATAAAACGCACGCTTCAAATTTATCCGAAAATTAAGAGAAATCCAATATGCAAATTCGGAAAATTGAAACGATTTGCAAAATGAACCAAATATGAACCAAAACTTTTTCAGATGATGAGGTTATACTTGAAAAAAAGTCATAAATTTGGTTTTGTAATAAACTGAAACTATGCAAACTGACAATATGCTGAATGTCTTTACTCTATTCACTGACATTAATTTAAAACAAGAAGAAGGTCCCTCTGTTTCGTGGGGCCATGATTCGTGTTGCCGGATCCGATAATGTGGATTTTCATGATCACGAAAGTGAGGGATTCAGATATCTGTATCCTCGTGTTCAGTATAAGATAATCGACCATAAAGCTTCAATTGTTTTTGTGGGCGAAGGTGCTGAATCGATAGGAAAAATCTTGTCTGGTGCTGGAGGAAAAATTCAAATTGGCCGTCGTTCCGCAGTCTTCAATATTACTGGCATGCCTATGTCTCAGTCGGTGGTTCAGGTCAATGATATAAGTAACACATATAAATTGTCTCGATGGCTGCCACTGAATCAGGATAACTATGAGTTGTTCTCTTCTTTGGAGAGTCTGCAGGAAAAGTGCGCTTTGCTGGAGCGATTATTAATCGGCAATATTCTTTCGTTTGCTAAAGGTGTAGGAATATTTTTCGATTCAGAGGTTGAGGTCAATCTTGTGGATATCGAGAAAATGGAGCATTATAAGTTTAAAAATGTGAAAATGTTGGGCTTTGACGTTGTTTTCAGAACCAATGTCTCTTTGCCGCAGTATGTCGGCTTAGGTAAGGGTGTCAGCTTGGGCTTTGGAATAATAACAAATAAATAATTGTATATGGAAAAGTTACATATCGCACTCGTTGGTGCTCAGACCATGCCGATATATATTGGTATCCGAGAAAGTGATGCGGATAAGTTTATCCTTATTCATTCTGCAGAGACCAAGTCAATCGCAGAAATTATCGCCAGATACATAGACCGGGATAATACTATTTTGTTTGAATTGCCCGCATGGGACTTCCCTAAGATGAAGGATAGAATTGATGGCTTATTGGCAGAATATAAAGATTGGCGTATTGAAGCTAATATATCTGGCGGTTCCAAGCCATGGGGCTTTATGTTTTCAATGTTAGCTTTCGAGTATTCTAATTTGTCGCTTTTCTTTGTCGATCAGAGTTGCATGATACATAATATCAGCGATCTTACCTCAAGAATGGCAAAACCTCTTGATGGCGGAATACGTCAGATACTTGAGTTTAATCAGATTCTTGAATCGAATCAAGCCTCTTCTGTGAAACATGTGGATTTGAAATCATATGATGAGAAAGATATCTCAATCTTGCCGGAAATTAAGAGGTGTAGGAAAAAATATCAGAAGATTTTTAATGATTTGACTATCCCTAAAAAGGACAATAAGAATCGTTATCAAAATAATAAGTTGGACACGATCGTAGACAATCAGTCACAGTCTAAGATCTCTTGGGATATTCGAGGTCCTGAGCAAAAAGTGAAATTGACGTTTATTAATAGATTAGGAAATTCTGAAACGGTGGCATTTCAGTCTCCGCATGCCTTTGATATGGTTGTATCTTCAGGTTGGTTTGAATATGAAGTCGCAAAATGCTTGGATTCATGGCCAGAGGCTAAGGATATATGGCTTAATTCAGTCTTCCCGTATCGGAACAATACGCCGAAGAATGAAATTGACATTATTGTGAATGTGGGCTATAAACTGCTGTTTGTTGAGTGCAAGACGAAGATTTTTGATAAGACAGATATAGACAAATTCAGATCTGCGGTAAAAAATTATGGAGGATTAAGTTCAAAAGCAATGTTCATTTCTCTTGAGTCTATGGACGCTCAGACAATCGAAAAATGTGAGACCAATGGAATCGAGTATTTTAGCTTAGAAGGGAAGCCTGCAGTTGAAAGGAAGAAGGCTCTTTTTGCGAAACTTAACACTATTATGGGGGTTTCTAATACTAAGTAACAATGGATAGAAAGGTTTTCATGTCAGTTCTTGGAACTGGTTTTTATTCGGAGTGTACATACGTCGGTGTCAATACGAGGACTCAAACTCGTTTTATCCAGGAAGCTACACTAAATGAAATTGGCGCGAAAGAGTGGACGTCAGAAGATCGTGCGTATGTGTTCATTACGGATAGATCCGAGACTGATAACTGGATAGTCAAAGATAATTGTAGAACAAACCAGCGATCCAAGGAGAGCGAACAATATTATGGCCTTACGAAGGTTTTGGACGACATGTCTCTGCCGTGTACAGTTGAATCCGTGAAGATTAAGGATGGCAAAGATGAGAATGAGATGTGGGATATCTTCAATACCATATATGGGTGCTTGCATGATGGGGATGAATTATATTTCGACTTGACTCACGCTTTCAGATATTTGCCTATGCTGGTGCTTGTCTTGGGAAGTTATGCCAAGTTCTTGAAAAACGTCAAGATCGCCTATATCTCATACGGTAATTTTGATTCACGAAAAAAATGTCCGGATAATCCAGGTGGGGACGAGGCTCCAATTATTGATTTGCTGCCTTTGTCCATATTGCAGGACTGGACATTTGCAGCAGGGCAGTTCATTAAAAGTGGTAATGTCGAAGAAATAGTCAAATTATGCGAAAATGAGTTCTTACCATTGGTAAGAGCCTCCAAAGGAAAAGATGTTGCTGCTAATGCATTACGATATTACACGAAGGTGTTGAATTCTACTATCCAAGATCTCAGGTTTTGCAGAGGTATATCACTGATTGATTCGGATAATATAATCTCCTTAAGACAGAGCACGTTAGATCTTGGCGCATCGATGATCGATTCTTTGAATCCTTTGTTGGGCAAAATAGTGGAATCATTTGGGGATTTCGATGATTATGCAAGTATCAATAATGCATATAAGTCTGCTTTGTGGTGCTATAATAAGGGAATGTTTCAGCAAAGTGCAACTATTCTACAGGAAACTGTGGTGACGTTTTTTTGCAGGAGGCATGGACTAAATGAACTGGTCGAGGAAGATAGGCGAGTTGTGAATGATACATTTTTTGCGATTAATCAAGATCGTGAAATCTCCGGAAAATACAAAGATGTCATGAATGACGAGTATATGAATAAAAGCTTGGCTAAATCATTCGACAAGTTGAGCAAGACCAGAAATCATTTCAACCATGCAGGGATGAAGAGAGACTGCAAGACAGCTGAGGCTATGAAATGTGATATCAAGGAGGCCTTATGTTCATTTCAGCACTTGTTTATGCTTCCGAAAATATTTATTAACTACACAAATCACCCTATCGCGGAGTGGTCTGATGAGCAGGTCTCCGCTGCAAAGAAATATGCGGAAACGTTGGTGGATATTCCGTTCATTGGCATTGACCCGGATAAAAATGAAGACGATATTGAAAAAATCGCTGATTCTGAGTTGAGAAAAATCTTGATGAAGGCGGAAGGACATGAGGCTACGGTACATCTGATGGGCGAGCAGACATTGTCATTCTCATTGATAAAGAAATTGCAGGGTTTAGGTGTCCGCTGCGTTGCATCCACTACTAAACGCGAGGTTAAAGATTTAGGCGATAATAAGCGGGAGGTGACCTTTAGATTTGTGAAATTCCGGGAATACTGATAGTCATGGAACTTGTGCTCAATACATTCGGAACAAGTCTGTCTAGGGATAATGAGGGATTTGTCATACGAAATCACGATGGAAATCAGCGAATACCTGTTGCTGGTATCCGCTCTATCCAAATAGGAAAAGGCGCACAGATTTCAAGCGATGCAGTGCTGCTTGCGATGGAAAATGAAATCGAGGTTGTCTTTATGGATAAGGCTGGAAATGTAATGGGGAGAATATGGAGTCCCAAGTATGGTTCGGTATCTACAATCAGAAAAGGCCAACTCTCTTTTTCCTTTGGAAACGAAGCGGTAAAATGGATTAAGGGAATAATCACCAGAAAGATAGAAAATCAGCAGGCTATGTTGTTGATGATGAACACTGATGGAGATATGCGGTTGCAAAATATCATTGACAAGAACATAAATAGACTTGAAGATTATAAGAATAAGATTGCGACACTTGAAGGGGAAATTGTCAATGATATTTCGGCGACGCTGCGAGGATGGGAAGGTGTCGCATCGAAGATATACTTCGATACTATAAATGTTTTTCTCCCTGAAAAATTTCGGTTTGAAAAGCGCACTCAGCATCCTGCGATGGATCCTGCCAATGCGATGCTTAATTATGGCTACGGCTTATTGTACGGAAAAATCGAAAGCGCATTGATAAAAGCCGGTATTGATCCCTATGTGGGGGTCATGCATAGGGATGATTACAATAGGCCTGTTCTTGTTTACGATGTTATTGAATTGTACCGGGTTTGGGTGGATTATGTGGTTTTCTCTTTGTTGTGTCAGAATGTTGTTACAGACGAGCATTATTCTGTCAATGATGACAATTCTTGTTGGTTGGAGCCTCTGGGACGGCGAGTCCTGATACAGTCTGTCAATGACTATCTGGATGAAGTTGTTGAAGAAAAAGGTGTTCAGAGAAGCCGTATAACCCAGATGACGTTATATGCTCAAAACTTAGCGCAGGTCTTCAAAAAATATGCATAGTTATGTTCTTAGTTGGATCTAATGTTCGCAATAACTCTGAACCTCTCAAAAAAGTGACTCCGGAGTATCTTTTCAATGCTTTGCGCTATCCAAAGCCGGAGTTCTTGTCGAGAATCAAGCAGTTGAGGATTGTCCGTCAAATCAATGAATCACAATATGTGCAGTTGAAACAACAACTTCCATATTTTGTTTGTGCGTCATTCAATCCTCCATTCCGTAATACGAAGAACTTCGCTTTTACTCAATATTTCATCATGGATATCGATCATATTTGTGAAAAGGGGATGATTGTTGATGATTTAAGACGAAAGATTGAGTCGGACTCGAGAACAATGATGTGTTTCCTGTCTCCTGGAGAGGATGGATTGAAAGTTATAATGAAACTCAAGGACCGGTGTTATGATGCCGGAGTGTACTCGGTGTTTTACAAGAAGTTTGTTTATGATTTCAGTCTCCAATACAATCTCCAGCAGGTAGTGGATGTCCGTACAAGTGATGTTGCGCGGGCTTGTTTCATGAGTGTTGATTCTTCTGCGTATTATAATCCGGGTGCTGACCACGTTGATATGTCTGAAATGATAGATATGGAGGATTCCTCGGTGTTGCTCATGCAAAAGAAGGAAATTGAGGAGAATATTTCCACATTGACAGATGTTGCAGTCCCGTATGGTAATGAGGTGGAAATTCGGGAACCTGATGATGATGCGATGGGACGGATTCGAGACCTTTTAAATATGAAGACAAAGAGAGTCTCCGTGGAGAGGCCGGTATTCGTGCCGGCAATTCTGGATACAATACAGGGAGAACTGAGTAATTATGTCAGTGATATCGGGTTCATGATAACTGAAATAATCAACATTCAATATGGAAAGAAAATCAGAGCGAAACTTGGATTTAAAACTGCGGAGATTAATTTGTTTTATGGCAAACGTGGGTTTTCTGTGGTGGTCTCCCCAAAGACAGGTACCGATGGAACATTAAATGTTCTTCTAGCAGACACTGTTAGGGCATTTATTGATGAGAGGTAAATATGCCGAGAAAGAAAAGGCCGCCCCTCAGTCTTGCAGAGCAAGCAAAGAAACTTCTTGAGTCAGGTATTGGCGGAAGTCCGAAAGTTGAGACTAAAGAAACCTGCGATTCGTTATCCCCTCTTGAAGATAGAATTAAGGACCTTCTGGGATTGACTGAATCCAGAAAAAAGCGTCAGGATAGAATGCTGTTTTTTGTAATGTATGATATCGAGAGCAATAAGGTCAGGCGGCTTGTGTGCAAGTACCTGATTCGGGAAGGTTGTTCTCGTGTGCAAAGATCCATTTTTCTTGCTGATTTGCCGATTGACTCCTACTCTAGAATAAAAAATGATCTTGCTGAGATACAGGCATTGTATGATAATGAGGATAGTATAATTGTCCTTCCTGTGTCAACTGATTATCTCAGGATGATGAAGGTTATAGGCAAAACAATTGATATGGACATTATTACACATACGAAAAACACTTTATTTTTCTAGATAACATTGTTATGAAGATACTTGGCCAACAACAAAAAGTCGCATTGGAGCGAATCTCGGAATTTCTTAAAAGTGACAAACGCTTTTTTCTGCTCAAGGGTTATGCTGGTACAGGAAAGACTAGTATTGTGCCTGAAATATTGAATGCGGCTGTTGGTTACGAAGTGAAACTTATGGCGCCTACGGGTAGAGCTGCAAAGGTCCTTGCGGAAAAAGCACATGCTCCGGCGACGACAATACATCGGGGAATATACCGCCTATCGTCAATTGAAGTGAAGATGGATGATGACATATCGTCTAAATCAGAGGCGATTTGCACCGCAAAATTGAAATTCTATTTCCCTTTAGACTTGGATGCTGGTATGAAACCTCGACTGATTATTGTCGATGAAGCATCGATGGTGCAGTCATGCACAATGAGAGATGAAGTGTTCGCGTTCGGGTCTGGTTCGATTTTACGTGATCTTGAGACATATCTTGCAAGTACACCAGGGTCGAAAATCATATTTATCGGGGATCCGCTGCAGCTTCCTCCAGTAGGGGAGTCTAAGTCATCTGCATTGGATTTGTCGTCATTTCCTCAGGGCGATGCGGAGGAATATGTTTTGACTGAAGTTGTCAGACAAGGCTCTGATAGTATTATTTTGTCAGAGTCGATGAAAATTCGGGAGTTGTTGAATTCTGAAGATAGATGCGAATTTATAATTGATGAAAAACCTGGGGAACTTGAAACGATTGGTGCGGATAAAGCCTTGGGACAATTTGTATTCGATTACTCTATGGGAAAGAGCGTGATTTTCATCGCGTATTCAAATAAAAAAGTTGCTGAATATAACGTCGGTGCCAGGAAAATCCTTTATGGCGAGAATGCTCCGGAAGTTGTCAATGGTGAAAGACTGATGATAGTCCAGAATAATTATAGCCATGTTGGGGTTGAATTGATGAATGGTGATTTTGCGAAAGTTGAAGAGGTCTGTTCTCCATGTGAATCTCGTCATATTACGTTGCGGGAGAATGGGGCTTCAGGTGTTAAAGAACACATAATTGAATTGCGTTTCTATCGTGTGAAACTATTGCTTGATAACGGAGAGAGATTAGAGACGATGTTGTTTGCATCACTTTTGACTGATGAATATGTTTTGCAGCAAAATCTGATTAATCGCGCTATGTATGTGGATTTTGTAATTAGGCATAGTAAACTTAAACCAGGGTCGGAAGAATTTAATGAAGCATTGATGCGTGATGAGTATTATACAGCTGTTAGAGTGAAATATGGTTATGCGGTGACTGGTCATAAATCTCAAGGAGGAGAGTGGGGAACGGTCTTTGTCGATTTTGATGGACGACGTGGTCTTGATACATCTACCCTTAGATGGGATTATACGGTCATTACGAGAGCGAGGACCAGATTGTACATGATAGGAACACCTCGGAAGAATAAGTTTTCTCAACTTGAAATCAAGTCTGTAATTAAAGTCAACGGCTATCCTAAAATGTCGGAAAAGATTCTGAATCGACCGATGACTTTGGCTGAGAAACGTGAAGATGTGGAAAACCGTTTGGCGGGCACGGAATTTACGATAAACGAGGTTAAAAGTAAGCCATATCGTGAAATTTATTTGATTCATTGCCCTGGGGGAGACTACAGCTTTGATGCGATATACAATAAGTCGCAGATATTCAGGCCGTTTACGTCGGTGTCTAACGGTCCGGAAATCGACATGGTTTTGGAACTGCTCAATTCTGAACCAAGTGGAAGGATTATAGAAAAGTACTCACCTTCAACTGAGATGTTGCCCGTGTATGAATTGGTTCAAAGTGCATGTGAGAGTGTCAACGTGACTATTGTGAATGTGCAAGAGTACGCTGAAGCATATAAGGTGGTGTACTGTTTGGAAACTGATGGCAAATCATATTTGGATGTTTTTATAAATTCGAAGGGCATTGTAACGAGTGTGCTCCCTCATTCAACTTCAGGTCAAAATGATTTGAAATTGATGACCCTCTTAAATAAGATTGAAGAGTATGCAAAAAGTAAGTGAAATATATCAATTGCGAAAATCGGGGCAGTTGGAAGGGGCCTATAATCTTGCATATGAGTTATATGGTCAATATGAGTCGGATGAAGATGTGAAGAAGGCCTTGGCTTGGGTATTGGTTTCGTTATGCAAGAAGAATATTGAAGATAACGATATCGTATCTGCAAAAGAGAGGTTTCGACTTTTGGATTCTCTCGGAATGAAAGGTGGAGATATGTATGCGGATATTCTTGTTTCACAGATAGATTTTTATCGGCAACGATTATCTGTTTGGGGTGAATTGGAACGAATGAGCAAGGCGGGAAATGAAAGGGAGGCCTATGATCGAGCAAAATCATTGACGCCGTCAGATTTATCTATCAGTAATGCTACCTCGTATGGCTGGATTATTTACAGATATCTGAAAAAAGAATTGACTTCCATACCTGTTTCGGAAATGAATGAAATTCTGACAGCGTATTTGTCCCTTCCTGTAGAGCGCCCATCTTTGCTCCATTCTCAAATTCTCATGATTGCGGAAAACTATCTTTCATATAAAGAACATGAACAGTTCGATTTCTTGCAATTTTTTAAAAAGTGGGATCCTGAAAACTTGCGAAGTGATGACCTTAAGACAGAGACTAAAGAAATTAATGGCAGAAAGGTAACTTTTCGGTCTTTGGCCGCGAAAGCGATGTCGTTATGCCTTTCAGATGTTAAGCGCTCTAAAGATAGGACTGATATCGATTGGCTTTCAAATGTTTATGATAAGTTTGCTCTAAAGGACGATAAATGGTCTTTACGTCAAAGGGCTATTTTATATATATTGTCTGGGGATAAACCGGCTGCATCTCAAATTTATCGCCAGCAATTGAAAATGCCGAATCCTGAATACTATCTTTGGTATGAGGCTGCATGTTGCGAGTCTGATATGGCTATTCGGGCCGGGCTTCTGTCAAAGGCTCTTACCTTAAAAAATAAAGATGAGTTTCTTGGCAATGTGCGTCTCGCAATGGCCGATACTTTTTTAAGGCTTGAAAGGCCTGAGGCTGCTGCTATTGAATTGGGCAAATATCACAAACTTTATGAATCCCGTCAGTGGAATCCCAATGCGAAGTATAATGAACTTGTGTCTAAACTGGAAACGTTGGGGATTCCGCTGGGGAATCCTAATCGTGATAATACTGATTTATATAGGTGCTATTTGCCTAAATCTCTTGAATTTGTTTATTCGGATTTGCCGATTGAACATGCCATTGTGGATAATGTCAATGAAGATAAGCAACTTTTCCATGTCATATCATTGTCCGGAAAAACGTCAATAGTGTATTACAGGGACACAGAACTTAGACCGAATGTTGGAGACATCCTTAGCCTGAAGTACATGAGTAAAGTACATAAAGAGACTGGAAATGTATCGTGGAAGGTAATAAGCATGTCCGAGGATAATACGGGAGATACTTACGGCCTCAAAAAAGAAATAACGTCTGGCCGCCTTAAAGTCTCGTTGGGAAAGAATGGTCTTTATGGCTTTGTGACTGAGCATGATTTCTCTGCTTATGTTCCATCATATTTGCTCCGCAAAAATGGAATCACCTCTGACACTTGTGGATTTTTTGATGTCTCAGCTGTCGCTGTCTTGTCTGGTTTTCCATCCAAGTGGACGGTCATCGCCTTTCGCGTTCCTATTCAACATTAAGACAAAAGACTACGGCAAACGACACACGAAACCTCCAAAACTCACAATTTGAAGTACTTGCAAACCATCATATCCAGCTGTTCATCGGTAATGTTTGAGACGCCAGCTTTCTTTATCAGAGAGAACTCCTCTTTGTTCTTGCTGATGACGAACTTGCGCTCGCATCCGTCAATTACGGCATACAAATGATAGTTGCCTTTGTAGGTCTCTTCCAGTCGAATGTCCTTGAGCTCATGCCCGTTGATTATGACGGGAGCGCGCTTCCCATCTTCATCCCACTCGCCCCATGCTCTCAAATGCTCAACAATCGTACTCTCGACACGACCGATCCATTCTTCTGCTACGCCATTTTTCAATGCTACGGTTCGGAAGTCCTTTAGTGAAGATGCTACATCGCGAATGACGGCATCGGGCCTGCGGATGCCGTTGTCGCGGGCGAAATCAATGATGTCTCCACGGGTGAAACCGCTAAGTTTCGCGCGAATAAACATACAATGCTCCTCGTTCGGCAGATATCCGCCCCTGTTTATGACGTATGTGATGTCGTATGCCGGAGATAATCTCCACGTGCCGTCTTCAGTCATTGTGAATGAGAAATTCTTGTTGTGGTCATCAGTGTTGTTCGCAAGGACATTGAACACCATTCTGCGGAAAACCTCTTGGCAATCGGTCTCCGGAAGATGTAGTTTGCGACAAGTCGCTATCAGCTGCTCGTAGCTGTCGGCATCGGGGTTTATCGCTGCCAATGTTTGTGTGTGTACCTTCTTGCTCCCATCGCGATCGAAACGTTCGGTCAGGAAATGATTGTTTCCCTCGGCAGAATACAACTCCGAAGGCATCATGCGGATGCCGGCCATTCCGGCCAACTCATAATAAGCCATTTCCAATTCCGCTGAACTGTACTCGGAATTTCCGAACTTCAACAGGTAATAGCCGAAATCCTCCATTCCGGAAATCTGTCCGCTGCGGATTTCTCCTGTCTTCCGGTTGATGGCAATGATTGCCTTCGGCTGTCGCCCTCCTGCGGAAGTCCCTACTGTCAATAAGGACTGCATGGTGATGGATTCTTCCGGAAGGATTCTGGCGTTCTCCCTGTCCGCAAAGATGCGCTCGGCCAAGTCGGCCAATGATTTTATGTCAATCTTGTCTGATTTCCGCTCAAGCGGCACTTCCGGCAGGAATTCCAGTGCTCCCATTCCGCGTCTGCCGATAAATGCCAGTTTGTCAAGCGGATTGATCTCAGCACTTGAAAGCCGGTTCTGCTGGCGCCATAGCTCGAACAACTGATTGCCCCAGGCATCGGGTAAGGAATCTGCGACAAATGCCGGAAGCTTCTGATATATCTTTTCGCTTTCGCCCCATATCGGTGTCAATGCCCCAGAGCTGTCAATAGGCGCTGAAATCGGTGATATGTTCAGGCCTCTCTTGACGAATTCAGGGTTGTATGTAAAATAAGCAAGGCGCCGCCGCACAGGTAGCTCCCGAACATTGGCGCGAACACGTCGCCATAGGTGAAAGCCGCTTTGGTCATTCCGAGCCGGCCGAGGTCAATGCCGATGAACTCCGGTTCGATATCTCTTATCCTGCCA
>ULNT01029299.1_pt1 | contig 19152 bp, 16 predicted proteins | sample 1952001 | NCBI WGS metagenome assembly ULNT01 (sample SAMEA4835585, study PRJEB28245) | human gut metagenome | biome: gut microbiome; material: fecal sample | place: Denmark | collected 2008
TTATGAACTATTCTTATCCCGAACTGGGGTAAAAAGTGGCTTAATTTTGTTTATATACTAGAAATCTTCTGCTGAAATTGATGCATCCAATTTTGATTGACAATCCAATTAAAAGTTAGATTATGTTGTAGGAAAATGATATTTTTATCACAAATGTTTCCTTGTATTTTTACTCCATCTTTTGCTCTTATAAACCGTATACTCCAATATTCTCCGAGTGGGGCTAAAAGCACTTCACTTATTTTTTCTTCTTGGAATAAAGTTAAATCTTGTTTAAGGGAGATAAGTTCGTCTGTGCTTATGTCGGTATCCATTAGTATCTGGAAAAAAGATTCTTTTAATTTTATGTTCATATGAATATAATCATTGAACTCAAGCTTTTCTTTTTGAATGAAATCAATACTACAAATGTTAGAATAGGTAGAGTCGATGCTTTCCACACAAGGCTTGACTTGTGATATTTCGTGAATAGAGTTCAACAACTTAGGAATAAAACTTTGGTCAAAATCTAAATGTAGTGTAAATTCAGTTCCGTTATCTGACTTTTTAGTAAGATGTACATATTGATAGATATGCCCATACTGATTTGATACCAATTCAATATATAGTGAATAATCATCTGACATAAATGAAATTTTAGGGCTTAGTCCGTGATATAAATCTTGTAATTCTTTCTCAAAATTAATGATTTGTGTAATATTGGTCTTATAACATTCGGAAATATTAAAGATGGAATATTCAAACTGCACATTAAATAGTAATGTCCCATTTTGTTGATTATAAGAAAAATTGTACCATGTCATGTAAGGTACATTTTTAGAATCGTAAAATATTATTTCTTGCATAAATTTATGTTTTTGATTTGTAAAACCATTATTAATGTTATATCGCAAAATAGTGCATTTTTGTTTAGCTTACTTAAATTTCCAGTAAGTTGTTTTTTGGATTTTTTGGGGGCTTTTCGACCTTTTTTTCTTGACGTTCATAAAAGTATAGTAAGCTCATCTGACATCCTTGTATCTTTACTCCATCTTTTGCTCTTATTTTTCTCCTATAGTTTAAAAGTTGCCGAAGTATTGTCAAAAATGATGCGTAGTATTTTATCTTCATCTTGACAAGAAAAGACAAAAGAAATTCGATGCACTTTTTCATCGCTCCATACACCCAACGCTATAAAAACTATTTGCAGATAGGTTTTTAGTTCTTGCTCTGATAATCCGGAAAGACTTTCATGAAAGATAATAATATCTTTTTCCAAAATCCAATGAAAGTCATAATATAAATCAATTAATGCATCCCAGTTTTTTCCGAAATAATCTGGAAAATGAAGAGCATTAGAAAGTTTAGTAAATAAATCTAATTCATCGCTTACAGGAGCGACATGCGCAATGAAAGCTTTCGAATCTAAGCATTCGTTAATTTCATCTGTAAAAAATAATCCGTTCATAGTTTTAAAATTTTATTCTTATAAAAAATGATATAATGATCTGGAGCAAACCAGATGCCGTTATTTCCAATCAAAGTATTCCACCGCTGTGCGCCAACTCTGATATTTCTCTTTGATATTTATCAGACACAAAATGAGACACAAAGCGCGACACAAAACCAGACACAAAACCTAGTGTATTTAGTGAGTGCATAATTCTATAAATAAGCGATTTGATATTTTTCAGCATCAGAAAAACCGGACACAAAATCAGACACAAAGTAGGACACAAATTGAGCCCTATTAAATAAATTATATATATATAAATTATAACAATAATAAAACGACTCGATTTTTTTTCAAAAAATTCAAGTCGGAGGCCTTGGATAAATTTCATTTTTAGCGTCATAATATACATAGAGGGTAGCTATTGGTTTATCGTTTATGCTTTATACAAAGATAACCCATGTAAGGGTAGCAACTGCTACCCCTACATGGGGGATAAAATGTTAATATACTCTAATCATCTATTAAAATTTGAAAACTATGAAAATTTGCTTCAAACGGCAGATACCCTTATAATCTTAACAATTATTCTAAACGACAATCTTACCAAACAGAAACATGCCGTATAAAACCCTAAAAAAACATTGCGATGATTCAATCAAACCATCGCAATGCTTCACTTGTCCATTCGCATATTGCAGTGCTGCAATTCGCATTCTTTTTTTCGAAGCTCGCATGTAAACCTTCTACCCTATCCAGAATAAGAAACACCAATTTACATACGCAATACAGAGAAGTTTCATTAATTGAATACATTCTAAGAAGCAAACACGCTGTATAGCTTTTATTTATTCAACCAAATTCATTACTTTTGCAGAATATCTAAAACAATCCTAAAATGAAAAAAACAACTATTTTATTCACACTGATACTGTGCTGCATTACAGCATGTACCGGGAATCAAAAAAAGAACAATAATATGGCAAACGACAACGCAACCTTGGTGAAAATAGAAACCACTATGGGAGACATCACTGTAAAACTGTATGATGAAACACCTAAGCACAAAGAAAACTTTATCAAGTTGGTAAAAGAAGGGGTGTACGACAGCACTTTGTTTCACCGTGTAATCAAGAACTTTATGATTCAGGCTGGCGACCCTACCAGCAAAACTGCTTCGGCTACAGATACTTTAGGCTCGGGCGACGTGGGTTATACTATCCCAGCTGAATTCAATCCTAAATTCTTCCACAAGAGAGGTGTGCTGGCTGCTGCACGTCAGGGCGATGATGTAAACCCCAATAAAGAATCGTCTGGATGTCAGTTCTATATCGTAACAGGACGCAAATTCTCTGAAGCTCAAATGATAAACATGGAAAACCAGATGAACGAGGCACGCCTTGATACTGTTTTCCAGGCATTGGCTCGTAAGCACATGAAAGAAATCTATAAGATGCGTAAGGCTAACGATATGGAAGGACTCATGGAGCTGCAAGACTCGCTCGAAAATCAGGCTCGTAAAGAGGTGGCTAAAGAACCTGCCCTGAAATTTACCCCGGAACAGATTAAGGCATATACCACTGTAGGTGGCGCTCCGCATCTTGACGGCAGCTATACCGTATTTGGTGAAGTAGTAGACGGAATGAATGTGGTAGCAGAAATTGAAACCGCTAAGACTAACCGTCAGGACCGCCCGACACAAGATATCCGTATACTGAAAGCTACAGTAGTAGAATAACAAAGAAACGGAAAATGATTTACGTTAATCACTATACCCTTTCGAACGGGCTTCGCATGGTGCATAATGAAGACCCTTCGACACAAATGGTAGCACTCAACTTGCTGTATAATGTGGGGGCGCGTGATGAACACCCGGAACATACAGGCTTTGCTCATTTATTTGAGCACCTGATGTTCGGAGGTTCTGTCAATATCCCCGATTATGATACGCCTGTGCAAAACGCGGGAGGCGAGAACAATGCGTGGACCAATAACGATATTACCAATTATTACATCACTCTGCCTGCATCGAATGCGGAGATAGGATTCTGGCTGGAAAGCGACCGTATGCTTAGCCTCGACTTCAGTCAGCAGAGCCTGGACGTGCAGCGCCAGGTGGTGATAGAGGAATTCAAGCAGCGCAATCTTAACCAGCCTTATGGCGATGTACCGCACCTGATGCGCGAGATGGCGTTCCGTATTCACCCTTATCGCTGGCCTACCATAGGAAAGGAAATCAGCCATATAGCCAACGCTACGCTCGACGAGGTGAAAGACTTCTTCTTTCGCTACTATGCTCCGAATAACTGCATTCTGTCAATTACCGGAAATATCAGTTTCAAGGAGAGCGTACGCCTTACCGAGAAATGGTTCGGACCGATTCCGCAGCGAGAAGTACCGCAGCGTAGTCTGCCCGCAGAGCCGAAGCAAACGGAAGTTAGACGGAAAACAGTGGAGAGAAATGTTCCGCTAGATGCCCTGTATATGGCGTTCCATATGTGTAGTCGTCGCGACAAGGATTATTATGCTTACGACATGCTAACCGATATTCTGTCTAGCGGACGCTCGTCACGGCTTATTCAGAACTTGGTAGTGAAAAATAAGATTTTCAATTCGGTAGATGCTTATATATCCGGAAGCATAGACGAGGGATTATTGCACATCACCGGAAAGCCGGCCGAAGGCATCAGTCTTGAACAAGCCGAACAAGCCGTCTGGGATGAGATAGAGAAGCTTCGTACTACACCGGTAGAATCTTCCGAACTGGAAAAAGTAAAGAACCGCTACGAGAGTGAGCAGATATTCGGAAACATCAATTATCTGAATGTGGCTACCAATATGGCATACTTAGAACTGATAGGGAAAGCCGAAGATATCAACACGGAAGCCGTGAGGTACCGTTCGGTTACGGCAGAGCAACTGCAAGAGGTGGCACAGCGCAGTCTTATAGCCGATAATTGTTGCATACTTTACTATAAAGCTATTAAATGAAACAAGTAAACATATCACATTATAAAACACTGTTCCTTTTAGGACTGCCTATCGTTATCGGACAGATAGGCATGATTATTCTTAGTTTTGCCGATACGCTGATGATTGGCCATCACAGCACTACCGAGTTGGCTGCCGCCAGCTTTGTTAATAACATGGTAAACTTGGCCATAATTTTCTCTACCGGATTCGCTTACGGACTTACTCCCATCATAGGACGTTTGTTCGGACAAAAGAAGTTGCACGAGGCGGGTCAGGTACTTAAGAATAGCTTGGCTGCAAACACTGTAGTAGCTGTTTTGGTATGCTTGGCATTGACTGTTCTATATTTCAACCTCGGCCGATTGGGACAGCCCGAGGAACTGTTGCCTTTCATAAGGCCGTATTTCCTCATCTTGCTGGCATCAATACCTTTTGTGCTTTGGTTCAACGGATTCAAGCAGTTCTCTGACGGAATTACCGACACCAAGACATCCATGTGGATTCTGCTGGGCGGAAACTGCCTGAACATAATAGGCAACTATATCTTTATATACGGAAAATGCGGTATGCCCGAGATGGGATTGGCGGGAGCGGGACTTTCTACTCTGCTGTCGCGCATCATTATGGTAATAGTATACTTGGTGGTGTTCTTCAAGACTCAGCGCTACAGCGTATTCCGCGAAGGATTCTTGCGTGGCACTATCAACAGAGCCGACTTTATTCACCTTAACAAGTTGGGATGGCCTATAGCCGGACTGATGGGTATGGAGACAGCATCGTTCAGCCTCAGCGCGGTGATGGTGGGTTGGCTAGGCAGTAACGAACTGGCAAGCTATCAAATCATGATAACCGTATCGCAAGTATGCTTCATGATGTATTATGGTATGGGAGCAGCCGTATCAGTACGCATCAGCAACTTTGCGGGACAAGACGACTGGCGTAACGCCAAACTCACGGCAAACATCGGATTTCATATCATACTCATTATGATAGTCTGCACGGCTATCCCTATCTTCCTGCTGCGTAATCACATCGGTCCGTGGTTTACCGACGATGAGGCAGTAGCTGTTATGGTAGCCCAAACCGTAATACCGTTCCTGGTTTACCAGTTAGGCGACGGACTGCAGATAAACTTCGCCAATGCCCTCAGAGGCATAGCCGACGTGCGCCTTATGATGCTGTTCGCTTTCATAGCCTACTTTGTAATCTCTCTTCCGTTAGGATACCTTTTCGGCTTCATATTCCACTGGGGAATAGTGGGTATATGGATGGCTTTCCCATTCGGACTGACAAGTGCCGGAATAATGTATTACCTAAGATTCAGATACCAAATAAACCGTAAAATGTAAACCGCCATGTTTTCCACTTCCTTTAAGATAGCGTTTGGTTATGTATTGCTCATAGTCTTGATGTTTGTTTCCATTGGCTATGTCTATAGGCAAATGAACTTGTTGATATCGTCTACAGATATGGAGAAGAACGTCGTTATGCGTCGCCGACTTACTAACGATATTATTTCGACTCTATACAAAGCCGAGATAACAGGACAAAACCTGCGCTTAGGAAATGTGGGAGAATATCCCGTTTACAGAAACACGATGCAAGAAGCCGTAGTGCTGATAGACTCGTTGCAAAAGGTAATGAGCTCAGAACTGCAGATAGCACGATTAGACACTGTAAAGACTCTGCTGCGCGAAAAAGAGCAAAACGTGCTTACTATACTTGAGATACTGGAGGATACTTCGATTAACGAATTGTATCACACCCAGATAAGACAGATGATTGCCTCGCAAGACTCAGCTATAGGCAATCAGGTGAAAAAGCATATAGTAACACGCCAGAACACATACACCATAAAACATAAAAAGAAGGGATTCTTCAAGCGTCTGGCAGAGGTGTTTGTACCCGGAAAGCCAGACTCTACAGAGGTGCATAGAGTAGTAGAGGAAATAATAAACGATTCTATAGATCAAGCTTACATTCCAGACGACAGCGTAACGCAAATCATTAATACCATACAGCATAATGTGCACGAGGGTCAGCTTAAAAAGCAGAGAGACCTGAGCAGATACGCCAACAAGATGCGAATGGCTGGTAACGCCTTGAGTCAACGAGTTAATCAGTTGCTCGACAGCATTGAGCAAGATGAGACGCAGAGAAACATGAACAAGCTGTCGGCAGAGTATGTAATACGTAAACAGGCGGCGCGTACCATCGCCATCATTGCTGTATTAGCTATCGTGTTGATGTTGATGTTCTGTTTCATCGTATTGAAGGATATATCACGCAGCAATCATTACCGTAAGGAACTTGAGAAATCAAAGCTCTATGCCGAAAACTTGCTCACGGCACGCGAGAAACTGATGCTTACCATAACGCACGATATCAAAGCCCCTACCGGCTCCATCATAGGGTTCATAGAACTGATGCTGCGTTTGGTGAAAGATAAAAGACAGCTTTTCTATCTGCAGAACATGAAAAGTTCAGCACAGCACTTGCTTCTGCTTATCACTTCGCTGCTTGACTACCATCGGTTGGAAGCTGGTAAAATGGACCTGCATCCGGTAGCTTTCAATCCGGCTGAGCTGTTTGATGATATCTACACCAGTTTCCTTCCGCTCGCCGCAAAGAAAGGATTGAAGCTGAACTATATAAAATCGGATTCTACTAGTACCAATATTAAGAGCGACCCGTTCCGTTTGCGCCAGATTATTGATAATCTGATATCGAACGCACTGAAATTTACAGCCGAAGGAAGTATTACGCTTAAAACCTATATTCAGCAGAACATGCTGATTATCCGCGTTACCGATACCGGATGCGGCATGAGTGAGGAAGAACAAAACAAGATTTTCAAAGAGTTTACCCGACTGAACAACGCTCAGGGTCAGGAAGGATTCGGTCTCGGACTGTCTATCACAAAGAAACTTGTTGAACTGCTCGATGGTAACATCACATTGAACAGTGAGGAAGGTAAAGGTAGTGAATTCTGTATCAGCATCCCCGTTGTAGATGCCGACAGTGAATTACCAAGCCAGCCTACTGATGCAGTAGCTCCTATCGACAAGCAAGTACGCATACTGATGATAGACGATGACCGTATACAGCTGAGACTGACTATGGCCATGCTGCAGAATATTTTCGAGAAATCAAACAGTAGACATCAGCTCATTATAGATAGTTGCCTTACTCCCGAAGAATTGCTTGGTCACGTTGAAAATTCGAGCTACGATATTATATTAACCGATATACAGATGCCATCGATGAGCGGATTCGATTTGCTGAAGAAGATAAAAGGCACTGATAATCAACATGCCCAAGACACACCGGTGATAGCCATAACCGCACGAAGCGATATGGATGAAGCGTATTTCCGCAATGCCGGTTTTGCTGGATGTCTGCATAAGCCGTTCAATCAGTCGGAACTGCAACATATACTGAGAGTTATATTCCATAAAGAAGTGAACGAAAGCGTACAGCCTCAACCCGAAACTACCACGTCGTCTGGTGAATTCAACTTCGCCGCACTTACCGCCTTCTCGGAAGATGATAAAGATGCCGCCAAAGAAATATTGAACGTATTTGTTTGTGAGACGGAAAAGAACATCGACCGTATAAAAGCAGCATTACAAAAATCGGATGCAGCTACAATATGCGCTGTAGCCCATAAGATGCTTCCAAGTTTCACTCTGATAGAAGACAAAGCTACCCTGCCGGCACTGCAATGGTTGGAAAATAATAAGCAAAACGCTGTATTCAATCATGAAACAGAAAAGCAGGCTCACGCGGTGATAGAAAACGCCACTTATACTCTTGACGCTGCGCAAGAATACATATCAGAACTGAATTAATGCTAAAATATACAGTGTCGGCTTCATCTTTGAGAAGAAAAAGATTAACTTTGTAATTCACTCTCAAAGGAAAGGAAATAGTATGAGTTACTCTATTCTAATAGTAGAGGATGATTTGACTTTCTCTACCATGCTGAAAACGTGGTTGGGGAAAAAAGGATTTAATATCGATACAGCTAGTTCATGCGCTAAAGCACGAAAAACATTATCGACAGACAAATTTGATTTGGTTCTGTCCGACCTGCGTCTGCCCGATCAGGACGGAATACAATTACTTAGTTGGTTGAGGAAGAATGATATATATACTCCCTTTATCATAATGACAAGTTATGCCGAGATACATAGTGCGGTAGAAGCTATGAAGCAAGGGGCAAGCGATTTTGTAGCTAAACCTATTCAGCCAGATGAACTTCTGAAGAAGATAAAAGAGGTTATCAACCCTCCTACAGCAGAAGAGGAAATCACTGAAAAAAGTGCTCCCGAAACGGCACCGAGTAACTATCTTGAAGGTGAGAGCGAAGCGGCTCATCAACTGTATAATTATGTAGCGTTGGTGGCTCCTACACAGATGTCGGTCTTGATTAACGGAGCGAGCGGCACCGGAAAGGAATATGTGGCGCACCGTATACATCAGTTGAGCAAGCGTAGCGATAAGCCTTTCGTGGCTCTCGACTGCGGTTCTATCCCTAAGGATTTGGCGGCGTCAGAGTTCTTCGGTCATGTGAAAGGTTCGTTTACCGGGGCGTTAAGCGATAAGACCGGAGCTTTTGAAGAAGCCAACGGCGGAACATTATTCCTCGATGAGATAGGAAACCTGAGCTACGAGGTGCAGGTGCAGCTATTGCGTGCATTGCAAGAACGCCGCATCCGTAAGATTGGATCAAGCAAAGAGATAGAAGTAGACGTGCGCTTAGTGTCTGCTACAAACGAGAATCTGACGGAAGCCATCGCCAAAGGTAATTTTAGAGAGGACTTGTATCACCGTATCAATGAATTCACTCTGAAAATTCCAGACCTGAAAGATAGACCCGAAGATATACTGCTATTCGCCAACTTCTTCCTAGATCAAGCCAACCGTGAGTTGGGCCGTAACTTGATAGGTTTCGACGCTGAGGCGAGTCAGGCTTTGCAGAACTACAGTTGGCCGGGCAATTTAAGACAGATGAAAAACGTTGTAAAGCGTGCTACTCTATTGGCATCGGGCGACTTGATAGGCATAAAGGACTTAGGTGACGAGCTGCTCAATGCTCCTCATGAAGAATCTCCTCTTACACTCCATAGCGAGAAAGATGAGATGCAGCGAATACTGAATGCACTGAAGCAGACCAACAATAATAAGTCGAAAGCTGCCATCATACTCGGCATCGACCGAAAAACGCTATATAATAAGATGAAGCTGTATAAACTTCAGTAATTGTAACATGCTACAGTAAAAGACAACCTCTCGTACTGCGTTTGAAAACGTAATGCAAGAGGTTGTTTTGATTATTGTAATTTCAAATCATGAATTGCAGGTAAAATTAAAGACTCCATGACTTTATATCCGTTTAAAACAGGATGTACACCATCATGTGTGTATTGTGGATTTAATGCATTTTTAATTCCGAATACCATAGAGTGATAATAATCAACGTATGGTATTCCATGTTCTGTTGCATACAATTTTATTCTACGATTCAGTGATGATATTTTAGCACTTACATCTTTAATAGAATCATTCCAATAAAATTTCTCGGCAGGCAATACAGAAGTCAATATTACTTTTATAGTATGAACCTTGGCCAATTCAACCATTGACATGATATTATTCATTGTATAATTCTCGTTATAAAAACCTGCATTTTCTGCTATATCATTAGTACCTGCATTGATGACAACGATTTGCGGTTTTAAATTCAACACATCTTCACGGAAACGCAAAAGGAATTGGAAGGAAGTCTGACCACTAATTCCACGCCCCACAAATCCATTCGAAGTGAAAAAAGTACTGTCTGATTTAACCCATCCTTCAGTTATTGAGTTGCCCATAAAAACTACTAAGTCATTATTCCTTTGCGAATTTTTATATGAGTAATTATCTGTTTGATAACACTCTATATTAATCCACTCACGGATATTTTGGGAAGCCAACTGTAGGTTGTAAAAAACAAGTAAAAAGAAAAATAAAATACAATGCTTTACCATATATCAATCATTTCAAATTATTCTTTTTTTAACAAATTACTACCAAGGCAATTACAGCTTAATAAACACTCTCTTTTTGTATAAAATATATGCCAAGCCTGCATTAACCGCTACATATGCTATAGCATACATCATAGATGAAAAACAAGAGGGATTAAATAACTTGACGAAAACGGCATATACTTCTTCATGCAATCCGACCTGTCCTAACATATCCGCCATTAAACTTGCGAATAAATATATGAAAAGTGGGTTGCAACCTAAAGCTTGAAATGGTATAATCCATTTCGAGCATTTCCGCAAATCAATTATCCAAATGAGCAATACAAAAAACAGATAAGTAAAACCACTAGTTACCAATACATAAGTTGGACTCCAGACTTTTTTTATAATAGGGCATGAATAACTGAACAAGAATCCCATGAAAAGAAGAATAATACCAATCACTGATAACTGGACTATTTTTTCATATAAAGTCTTATTTTGCATTATTATGTTTCCGCAAAAATATCCAATTAGTACATGGGCTATTCCTGGTAGTGTGCTTAAAAAGCCCTCCGGGTCAAAACGAATACGTCCACCATCAGGCAACCACTCTAAATACATATGATTTTCGCCTAATAAACAGCGGTCTATTACTGCGATTATATTGTCCTCGCTAAGTTCAAAACCATTTCCATACCATAAAACTAAGCCATAGATCAATAAAATGGATATTATAGTATAAAACAATGCTGCTTTCGAACGAATCCATATGGCCAAAAGAGAAGCGAAAAAATAACTTAAAGCCAAACGTTGTAAAACACCCAGAATACGAACATCATGCAACGGTAAAAGAACTTGTATCAAGGAGATTTCTTTAGATGGATGCAATATGTTATCCAATACTAATGAGAACCATGACAACATAACTCCCAAAAGAAACAGGATAACAGTTCGTTTAAATAGCTTAATCACAAACTGCGAACAAAAATGCCCCGAAAATTTCTTCATAGAGATACTCATTGAAACTCCCATGACAAACATAAAAAAAGGAAATACCAAATCTGTTGGAGTCAAGCCAATCCATTCTGCATGTTTGAGAGGGGAATAAATTGTTCCCCAATCTCCTGGATTATTTACTAAAATCATTCCTGCAACAGTGATACCACGGAGTACATCTAAGGATAACAAGCGATCTGTTTTCATGTATTGTACAATTTTAAGACTATTTATTTAGAACACTATTTCAAAAAATCTGGTTTACGGCAATGTATTCCATTAGAATTCAGCCATTTTAAATGCCAAGGCAAGTATCTCACAAATCGATCCCAATCACGCGTACTTCCCCATGCCACTTCCGCAAATGCTTGAAGGGAAGGAAAAACATGCTCACCAAATTTACGTTCATTAGGTATCATTTCCGTCCAAACGCATGCCTGAAAGCCAGTAACCTTGCTTTGAATTATGCCAGGGAATTGAGGCTCATAAGTAAATGTATATAATGATTTCAAAGCTTTATCTGAAGGTGTTCCGCTTAAATAGAAACGTCCCCATTCCATAAAAATCATTGAATGTCCACTTTGAGTAATATCTCCAGGCTGTTCTGGTAACCAATCTCGCCAATAAGTATAAATCAAATCAAGAGGTTTGCGCTTATAAAAGGCATCGTCCCAAACCATAACTTTTTTGCCTTTACTTTTTAAGTAATCTGAAATGTCTTTGACGAAATAATTTAATAGCCCACTAGTATTCATCAAATTATTATCCTTTATCATCTTTTGGCAATACGGACAAACGGTCCAATTATCAGTTTCTACTTCATCAGCACCTATATGGATGTATTCACTAGGAAAAATAGCAAGCACTTCATCCAGTATATTTTTCATGAAGGCATAATTCTCTGTTTTGCCAGCACAAACAGGAAACGAAAACTCCTTACCCCAATCTGCTCCACCTGTACACGATAAATTAGGGAAAGCTTTGATTGCCGCAGAAAAATGTCCTGGCATGTCAATTTCCGGAATAACATCAATACCTCTATCTAATGCGTATTTGACAAAATCCTTTAATTCTTCTTGCGTATAATATCCTCCATACTCATTGCCGTTACGGATGAATCTAGAATCAATTAAATAATCAGGATCATCATTAGATAATTCGATGCAACGCTTATCATATTCATCAAACTGGCGCCATCCTCCTACAGATGTCAACGCCGGATACTTTTTAATTTCAATTCGCCATCCTTGGTCATCAGTCAAATGCAGTTGCAATTTGTTAATCTTGTAAAAAGATAAACAATCTACTATCTTTTTTAGATAATTCATGGTAAAAGCATGTCTGGCTACGTCTACATGAAACCCTCTCCAATTTTTCTTTGGTTTATCCTGTAAACTAAGCATAGGAATTGTCTTGTTGCCAATGTTATCTGTAGAGCACTGCAATATAATTTGTCTTAGTGTCTGAATTCCCCAAAGCAGTCCTTGTGGTTGAGAATATTCAATTTGAATATTCTCTGCGCCTATATTAATTGAATACTCATCATCCCCCCAATTACTATTATGTAATACACGCACAAATGCATTGTCATTAGAAACAGTTTGCACTTCATTACAAACCTGTTCTAAAGTAGACACCAATAATGAAGCCGGAACACCCTTAATCTCATTGGTTAAAGTTATAACAGAAGGCAAAACAATATTGTTACTTCCATAAACAAGTGATTCCGGTTGAGGAATTAATGCAACAGAAGTCAAAGCATTATTGGTAGATTCAATATTCTGTTTATCAGAGCAAGCACTTACTACTGTCATAGGTCCGAAAAAGGAACAACAAAATAATAAAATATGTATAATTTTACTAGTCATAATCATTGTATAATTAAAGTTGAAGTTACACTTTCTTTATTTAAATAAAAGAGACGAGCTTTTACAATTGAAGCATTACAAGCCACAGGTTTATTCCACATCGTAGAAGATGAGGTAGGTTCTGTTCCATCTGTTGTATAGCGAATCGTTCCACCATGTATAGGGTTATTAGCATACAACATACCATCTTTAATTTTAAGTCCTACTTGTGGTAACCTAAAATTAGTAGATGTTTTTTCTAAATAAGGCATCTCTTTTTCGCTTAACTTGGCATAAAACAATGTCAAATCATCGTTAAAGGCAGATATTTCCTTTTCTCCACGCATATTTTCCCATATAGGATGTGCATTCCAACCGCGCTCAACTAAACCAAATATTTTAGGGAATATATAATATTCTACTGCTGCATAATCTCGAATCGTCTCCGAAAAAAGCTGAGCTTGAATTCCCTTAATATTATTTGGTATTTTCAATGCAGGTTTACCTTCGGCAGCCTTGTCCAATAAAATCGGATTGTCCTGTAAGTCGACACGAGCCGAGCGATATATTGAAAAAGGTAACATAGAAAAAGATTTTGATTCATCTACATAGCCTGCCCACGAAAGCCCCCTTTCATCATATTGTGGACTATATGCCAAATCCATATAGAAGTTATTCACATTGCATAGTACAACCGGGTACTGATTATTTGCAACTTGGTAGGGAATAACGTCTCCACCCCATTCTGGAACAGTGTTCCAACAATAAATGCCTGTTACCGATTTACATAAAAGAGCATCTGTTTTTGGGGCATTATGTAAAGCCACTTCTTGCCATCCGGAAAATTTCATGCCTGAGCCAGAAACGAAATTTGCCATCTTAGTGTAGAAATATTCAAATAAATCGTGGGCTTTGTTCATGCCCTGCGCTTTTATTAACTCTGCACATGCTGGTGATTTCATCCAAGCTCCTTCGGGCACTTCATCACCTCCTAAATGAATTGTGTAGAGTTCAACTCCTGCCTCTTTATACATTAATTGTATTTCGGTTATTACCTTTTCCATAAATCGATATGCTGAAGGTAAAGCCACATTAATAACATTATCAGTATAAGATTGTGCAGAAACATAAACTGATGAGTCTGAAGCTTCACTTAGTAAATATTCCCTTGCTTTATTGATATCCTTATTTTTATATTTATTATAGCGAGCTTTCATTGATACTATTGCTGCACGGGCGTGTCCTGGAGCTTCGATTTCAGGAATTACACGTACATGACGTTGTGCTGCATACTTAATGAATTTGATAAATTCAGCACGCGTGTAAAAACCGTTGCCTATACCTTTGTCTGTAGAATAGTGCCCTCCAAAACCAGGATAAAGACAAGTTGACTCATTTTCTGTGTGACCTCTATGCGCTCCAACTTCTGTAAGTTCTTCAAGTTCTGGAATTTCCAATCGCCATCCTTCATCATCCGAAAAATGGAAATGCAATACATTAACTTTATATGAAGCTAATAAATCAACCAATTTCATAGCGTCTTTAGCGGAAGTGAAATTTCTTGCAACATCAAGCATGAAACCTCTGTACTCTAAATCTGGATAATCAAAAATCGATTGGCAAGCTAACACGCATGGCATTTCCTTTCCTTTTAGCATAGACAACAATGTTTGACAACCATTAAAAACTCCATGAGTACTTGCACCTTCAATCAAGATTCTATTCTGTCCGATATTTAATGAATACTGCTCTTTATTAACTACAGGTTTGTTTACTATCAAATCTAATTTTATATACGTAGAAGCTCCTTCTACAACCTCAACGCCATATAATTGTTCAAGTTTTGTCTTCAATATATTAGCTTCATTCGACAACTCTTTACTATAAAGCAAAGATATTTTTGAAGGAAAAGCTAAACTGTCACCTGATAATTCAACCTGCTTTACAGAAGGCAGGATATCATTTTCTCTTAAAGCTGGAGACGTTGTAAGAGCTTGATATTTATCGTATATTTTGCTAGCAGAAAAGCGATCAATACTACTTTTTCCACCAAGCACATGCTTTTTTAGTGTTAACGGATAAATTTTACTGTCTTTTTGTAATTTCCAATAGCAGCCTTCCGGTTCCTTAGAAATGTTTGAAACATTTGTGTGTGTTAATAAGGTGATTACAATTGAATCATTCGGTTGCATTGCATTTGAGTCAACTGGAGAAATTTTATAAAAATTTGCATTCACAGCACTTAAATTCCCATTACCAGAAATGACTTTTACAATCTCAACAGGCAACTGAGAATAAAAAATCTCCCAATCTCCATTCAATGGTGTTTGAGAAACATTTTTAACCACAAACCTATTTACGTAACAATCTTTTTCTTCATCAAATCCTTGATTGAACCACGATACTTCAACCGGAGCTGAATCTTTATTCAATTGTGAACATGCACCAAGAAACAAAGAACAAATGCATAAACAAGAGATGAATATACTTTTCATTGTTTTAACTTTCGTATTTTACGTATTTATTAATCATAATCAATAAAATAAGGGGATACAATAAGGTAGTATAACCCCTTATTTTAAGTGATTCGATCAGATATCTAAATTAGTCGGTCAATTTCTTGACACTCATTTTTTCTTTTCCGATTCCTGCGGAAGTATCAAAGGTGATACGATAATAACCAGGCACAAATTCATCAGTATTGGTAAATCCATTAGATTTAGAAATGGTAAATCCTTTTGTGTCACCAATAATAGAGCCTTCTTTCAATTCAATACCATTAGTCTTATCCCACTGTCTGTCACTGTATATTTCAACTTCGAATGATGCCCATTCGTGCGTGTTGTTGAGATATATGGTTGCCTGATATGTGTTTTCTGCAACCTTAACAGCATATGCCATACGAGAAATATTATCCAAATCCCAACCTCCTGAATTATAATCCTCATGCCAAACAGGAGATGACGTGAATCCATGACCTACCAACCAGAATGCGTTAGGAGCAATATCATCCATACGTGCTATCCACATATAGTTGTATTTACTGAAATAATAAACTTCCCATAGCCCACTTTCACGCAAGAATTTCAATTTGCCTGTTTCAGGATTGTATTCAAAGAAATCACGGTTATAAGCATTAGCAAGATTCTTAAAGCCGGAAACCTCTACTTCCTGTCCTTTTTCAAATGAAATGACTGACTGATAACAACCAGCATTAGCTTCCAGCTCTACTCCATTAATAGTATAAACTTCATAAGTACCAATAGCGCCCACCTTAAAGGTTAGAGTATTAAATGTTATTTGTTCAATGTTCCACCCTTGATAATTATAATTAAAGCCACCAGATGTACTGGATACTAACCCAGCATAATTTTTATTCTCGCTTTGCCCCCAAATTAAATCAGACTGCTCTATATCCTGTGCTGACGAAATCTTACCAGTAAACTGCGTTGGGAAACTACCGACTTCCGTAACATACTCATAAGGATTCTCTGCCGATTTATTCATAGCTATGGCTTGATCACCTATATGTAGATAAAGCGTTTCTGGAATTATAGGACGCAAAATTTGCAATTTGCGTTCTTCTTTCGTCTCACTGCCTTCAACATTAATGGCAGTCAACTGTAGCGTCGCGTCTTTCTTGTCTTCTAGACCAGCTTCAAATGGAATGTCAATCTCAAAATCTTTAACTGATGACTCGTTCCCTTTCGTACGGATTGATCCGCTAAAGATTGTTTGTTCACCTGAAGTAAGCGAGACTTCAAGGGTAGACAGTGGAGTAAGTTCATCCTTAATATCAACAGAAAATGTCAGTTTACTATTTGCCATTACTTGTTCTGTTGCAGAAACGACCAAATTAGACATTTCAGGAGAGGAGTATGGATAAACTACACGTCCTGTTTCCTCTTCACAACCAGCAAGTACTGCAGAGGTGCAACAAAGAATCTGAATTATTGTTTTTTTTAACTTCATAGTTGTAGAATTATTAATACTTTTAAAACACTGATTAATAGCCGTCATTTTGAACAAGATTAGCATTCTTGTCCATTTCGCTTTGCGGAACCGGCCATTTTGTTCTGAACGACGGTAAATTACTGAAAATAGCCTCTCCTTTTTCATTCTTGTGTTTTTTCATTACATCGAGAGTTCGTTCATTTCTGAGCAAATCATACCAACGTTGCGCTTCCATATACAACTCCAGCTGCCTTTCGTTTTCAACAGCCAGTCTTGCATCTTCTTGACTCATGTTTCTTTTTAAAGATTCAGCACCCAGACCTGCTCGTTCACGAATACGGTTTACGATATCAATAGCCGAACCAACTTCATTTAATTCTACAAGAGCTTCAGCTTTCAGCAACATTATATCAGCCAATCTCATCAAAATAATATCAGAGTTTTTCTCGCGAATCTTATAAGAGAAAGGATAGTTATCTGACGGATAATAAGTATCATACGGAGCTTGTTTCCAAATAATGCTTGATGAATAACGTACATCCTTTTCTTTGTCGAACTTGTTCAAAAGGTCATGCGTTGGTGTACAATATCGTCTCCAAGTAACAGTGCCGTCTTCTTCTTTAAGTAAAGTCCAAAAAGCCCAATTGGGTGAATCTGTCGAATAAAGTACTTCAAAGATACTTTCAGATGTAAATTTATTATCCGGATTCCATAAAGAGTCAAAATCGTCAACCAATTCATAACCCTCACCAATCGCTTTATTGCAAAGTTCTACAACTTTTGTATAATCACGATCTTTCTTTTTCCCGATGGTAGCATATACTTTAGCCAATAATCCATACGCTGCACCTTTCGTTGCCTGAAAAGCCCCTTTATTTTTGCTTACCAAATAAGCTATAGTGTTAGTTTCATCCAAGTCACTTATAATTTGTTTATAGACATCCGCTTCAGGTGTGCGAGTAGGATACATTACCGGATACCATTTGTCAAGATTCTCAGATGTAATTGTTGGAATTAGTTGTAACACCATCGGCAAATCGCCCCATAGACGTACCATGTCAAAAAATGCCCACGCACGAATAAATTTGGCTTCAGCTATAATTCTGTTACGTTCGCTTTCATCTTCTCCCTGTACTTTCATTAATTTCACATTTTCAATTACATTAGTAGCAGAACCAGCCATAGAAAGATATTGCGACCAAACCAATTCTACTTTGTTATTCATGGCGGTAAGATTTAACAAATCTTCTGCTATTTCTTGTACTCCGTCACCTCCTACATAACAGTTATCAGACTGAACATCGTTTACCATATAATTTTCCAATTGGAAAATGTCTTTTTTGAAACTATTATAAGCTCCTTGCAACTGTGCTTGAGCATCGGCAATAGATAGATACTCAGATTTGGATTCTTCACTTTTTGTGCCAGCCTGAGTAAAGTCCGATTGGGGCTCTTCATTTAGAAAGTCACTGCAACCACAGAGTCCCCACAGTGGTAAAGTGCAATACAATAGTTTTATAATCGATTTTTTCATATACTAACTCTTTTAGAATTCAACATTTAAACCAAAAATCAAGGCTTTTGATTGAGGATAGGTTCCATAATCAACTCCCTGAGCCACAGCATCCGCGCCATACGCATTAACTTCAGGGTCATATCCGCTATATTTTGTTAAAGTCAAGAGGTTCTGACCAGTAACATAAGCCTGAAGTTTTGATAAATGCATTTTTTTCAACCATTTCTTATTGAAGTCATAAGAAAGAGTAACTGTCTTCAGTCGGAGATAAGATCCATCTTCAACGAAACGTGTAGAGTTGTGACTGTTTTCAATATTGCCTACACGTGGAATGTCCGTAATCATTCCTGGACGTTTCCAGCGGTCAAGAACAGCTTTCGATTACCCCAGTTCGGGATAAGAATAGTTCATAAA
>ULNT01037523.1_pt1 | contig 19129 bp, 13 predicted proteins | sample 1952001 | NCBI WGS metagenome assembly ULNT01 (sample SAMEA4835585, study PRJEB28245) | human gut metagenome | biome: gut microbiome; material: fecal sample | place: Denmark | collected 2008
GGGAAAGAGGACTTACACTATCAGTGGAGAAGACACTGATAATACATATCAGTGAGGGATTTGGCTTCTTAGGCTTCAATGTACGGAAGTACAACGGAACATTATTAATAAAGCCGTCAAAGAAAAGTCAGAAACGTTTCACTGACAAGTTGCATGAGGTTGTGCTGACCAAAGGAAAGGCACTATCCCAGCAGGAGCTGATATAGATACTTAATCCTATAATACAGGAATGGGGTAACTACTACAGCCATGTGATATCAAAGGAGGTGTTCTGTAGATGTGATCATATCCTGGTTAACCAACTTAAGAGATGATCATATCGCAGACATTCCAACAAGTCAAGGAGATGGATAAGGAAGAAGTATTTTATCCGCAAAGGTTGCAGAAATTGAATTTTCAGTTTTGAATATGTATGTGGAGATATAAGGAGAAGTTCACATTACAGCAACTGACAGAGATTCCAATCAAGCGACACATAAAGATAAGATGCGAAGCCAATCCGTTCGACCCGTCATGGAACAAATACTTCGAAAGGCGGAAACTCAAAAGTGCCCGTCAACGTGCGTGAAGAAAACTTTATCGGAAACAAGTCATCGTAGGATGACTATGAGGCGATTTAATTTTATGAGAATTAAATGTATGCGGTGAAAATCGCACGTACAGTTCTTAATGGGGAAAGCGGCAGTAATGCCACCGACCTACATAACAAAAAATGACGTGGGCTTATTGTTAAATCAGATATTTCTTAAAAATGTAAAAAGGACGAATAGAAAGATAAAAAGGGAAGCGACAATAAAAAAGGCTGTATTTTCTCTTATCAATGTACACGGTGCAGCCTGCCGGCAATGGACACCAGCAAGCTACCTACATGACAAAAATCAGAAATGATAATCGATGACACCCCCGATATAAAGCAAAGTACCTGGCTCTAAAGCGCAAACTTCACGCAAGAATTCATAAAATTGCTCCGCATAGGACTTACGCTATATTCTCGTCCGTATAAAACCAATATCCAGTCTCCAAAGGGTCTTTCAGGTACTTTTCAAGCTGATAGAGCGGGCCAATCTAATCCTATATTTTGTCGGGAGTCACAGCCTCGCCCCTTAGATGAATACCTGCGATAAAATTCTTCTTCCACTCTTCCGCACCGCCCATATAGCGTATCGTATTTTCAGAAACAAGTTCGAACATACCTTTTGGCAATACCTCATTCACCAAGTTTTCTATATGTGACTGGCGTTCCTCATCATCAATTTCTCCACAATAGTTAAAAAATATCTTCACCTTGCATAAGAGTGTCTTCATTCAAATAACCTTCCTTATCAATCCTTGTCTAGATAATCTGAAAAATTTTGCTGTGCATAATACAAAAAAATTAAATGTTAGACTTTGTTTTTCCTTTCAGCAGAAGCTTTTCGACTTCCTTGCATGAGGAAATTTATATGCAATCCAGACAGCATTCAATGAATGTAAAGGCAAGTAAATGGCAGACGAATTTGACAGAATGCCCCAATCTGTGATTTGCGGAAGGCTGCCGGCAAAATCAGAAGCAAATTAGCAGAGCGTACTTGATGTCCGTCCCGATGCTGTAAATTTTCATCATATAATTCAGCTGCAAAGATCGGACGATGACTGCGTAAAAGCATGACAATATAAAAGAGCAGAATGCTTATTAGCGGTAAATAAAGGAGGGGAAAAGAAAATCCGTACAGGCCGGTAATAAAAAGGGCATAAAGCCTATGTTGTAAAGAACAAGAAGCAGAGTCATGTTAGTGTCCATAACCCTGCTTCACCAATTTCTATTCTATCACTACAAATTCATCAATGTTGCAAAACGCATTCTCACTGGCATTCTCCCATTCATCAGTTAATTCTTTCATTATCTTATCCGGAGTGACTGGCTGTCCGAATATCTCTTCCAACCATTTGAACATACATGGCTTATCTTCAAAATATTCGCACTGGTACTCTTCTTCTGGAGTAAAAATATCGGCACGAAGTTTATCTGTAAAAAACTTTCCATCCCTGTCATTTATCTAAAACACTCCCTTATCAGAGATGACATTATCTTTATTGACCAAAGCGTAGGATATGACTGTTATTTCTTAACTACAATCTCCGTAAATATGCGGTATCTTCTCTTCCTTTTCCGTTCATCGTATTTACTTCGCTATCCTCAGGGTAGAACGTATCATGGCTCCACATGCTTGATTTCTATGCTTTTCCGATAGAAATGTTCCAACGGAATAAAAATAGTGATTTTGATGGATTTATCAAGTATATTTCTTATAAAAGAATTATTACTATCTATTAGAATATAGATAAAACCTATACTTCCTCAGTAAACTCTCCCTTCTAAATATCAGTTTTTAATGCCATATTTCGTTATATTAATTCTTCCGGAAGTGATGAACATATCTGTAATCTTTCTTGTTTTTTCATCCAGTTCCATCAAGCAATTTTTTATTTCCTCTATTTTTAAGATACTGGAGTCCATCAGGTCAGATCTTGTTTTATTCAGGAAGATAATGTATTCGCATATTTCCCAACTAGTTGTCTGGTCCGAATTCAGCATTTGTAATTTGTCGAATATCGTTTGCAGTTCAAAAAGGATAATCGGGAAACTCTTGATGTCCGTTTCCTCCGGCATGTCTTTTAGCCTGATGTATTTGATACATTCCGAAAGCTCGTATGTCAGCCACTTCAGGTAATAATTCAGCAATTTGTTAATGTCAGAACTTCTGCCGTATATTCCCGGCTCGAGCACATGATTCATACACGACATCAGCAAGTTGATTTTGCTTTCAGCAATCGCTATTTTACTCTTAAATAAATGCGCATCCAATGTATCTCGGACTTGAGATATACAATTCTCCGTATCTGCTCTGTTCTGTTTCAGGGTCGGTCCTATTTTGTCTGTTTCCTCCTTTATTTTAATGTTATTTCTATGTGTTTGAATAATACTGAATATTCCCGGGACAGCCAGAAGAATAGCTAGGATAGCAAGCCAGAACGACAGCCAGGCAGTGCTTTTGTCCACTATCATATTGTTCTCTTCCCGCTGTTCGGTGATAGCCTTTTCCATATTTCTCACCCTTTTGTTGTACGATGCAATCAGACTATCTAATCCGGCTTTATCAGTCTTTATCGTATCCCGTTCTATAGGAAAGCTGTTTTTTATACTGTCCCCGTCAACAATCAGAATGGCAAGTGTAGGCTCTATGTATTTCTTTCGGTTGATTTCATCATGATCTTTCACAATACAAGACCAGTACGATGCCACGATACTTAGAACCACTAATATTGCGAATGTTATCAAGAATTTATATATATGTTTATATAAAAAAGATGTTATTTTTACCATTTCAATACCTCCGCATAAAGATTGATATAGGGGTCAAAATTATTATATACTTTTCTTACAAACTGCTTTCTTTCTAGTACATCCATATAGTCAAACAGCCTTCCACAGATAATGTTGTAAGGCCTCTTTTCTTTGTACCGCTCCATCACCATATACTGGTAAAGCAAATATCCCTTCTTAAACGAGTGCACCACCAGTTCATCGTGCGTAAACAAGATGATTTGCAATTGTTTGTTTTCAGAAAGATCTCCCAGCAGTTCGTCGAAAGTCCAATACACATTTCTCACAAAATATTCTATCGTATATCCATTGTTGAAGTCACTGGAGTTAAAGATATCATCAATGACAATAGGTATCAGGCACCTGTGTTCTTTCATGAAGGCAAAACTCAGAGCCACTTTCATTGAAACCACAAAAAGCTTGTACCTGAACGTGTTGAAGTATTCCTTCGGTCCGGTAGTGAAAGCACCGTTTTCCTCTGTTACTTCGATGCTGAAACTGACCTCATTCTTTTCGTTATATTTCATTTCGAAGCGTTCGTTTCTCTCAGAGAAGTAACTCAGAACCTCACAGACAAACTTGCTCGACGTGTCATAAAACAATTTAATCAGCTCATTTTTTTTAGCTGTCAGTCTATCCTCCAAACGCAGCAGACAAGGCATTATCCTATTACACTTTTCCTGTATGCTCTTTATGTATTCGGCCGGTACATCCTCCTGCAGTTTCGTCGAAAAAGTACCGATAAACCGGGTAATATCATCCGCCGAAATAGCTCCGTCTGCCGGTATCCATCTTTTTAGCAAGTGCAGAATACCAATGCCGGAGTTCAAAGCTTCTGCAGCTTTTGGTACATTTGCTTTTTGCTGGGCTAAATAATTACGGATAAACAAAGGCTCCAGAAATCTCTCTTGTGGTAACGGTTTCAGGTTAGCCGCAACCGTAATATATTGTTCGAAGATAGAATTGAGCATTTCAGACATTTGCTCATTCTGGTTGATAGCAAGCAGAACGGCATTATGCAAGTCTTCAACCTTCTTGGCCATTTCCATGTTCTTCTCCTCATCATCGCCAAATGTTATTTCACTGAGCTTCTTTTGAAGATCTGTCAGGACTTTAATCATCTCTTCCAGATTGTCGGAAGAAATAAAAATCCCTTCTTTCCGGGCATACAGATTCAGCATCACCTCGATGCACTTTGCCAGTTCTTTCCGGTTCAGCCTTGCTTTTGGAATTTGGCTATTGTGGACACTGCCATATTCTTCTTTCAAGGTCGTGATATAATTAGTAAGCTCATCAATTTCCTTATACCCCATATACTCCAGTATATAGTTGTTCAGCACCTTCTCGTTTTGCGAAAACTTATGGGTATCATAATCCGAGCAGAAATTCATTCCCGGAAACTGCAGGCCTTCCCTTCTGGTATATCTGTTCCCGTCCATACAGTTCATGGCCACCTGCGAGTTACCGGGTTGGTTATTGAACTGTCCGCAATATCCGTGAGTTATATAATTATTAATTCCGTCCGTAATCCCTCTTTCTTCCATGGTGCTGATGCCACCTGTGTAGAGATACTCCAAAGCATTGAAAAGGCTGGTTTTCCCGGTGCCGTTGTTCCCGGTCAGGAACAGCGAACACGCTTCAGAGCTGTTTTCTCTCTTTGCGTCCAGCCCCCATCTTATGTTCATGTCCAGATTCGGAAACTTTCTGAAATTCCGCAGTGTGAGGTCACGGATTCTCAGGTCGGCAGAAGGCAGTTCTTTTTTTGCCCCCATTTTCTCCTCATCAGGCTTCTCTGTCAGCATTGCAAAGTCAATCAGCGAAATCCGGGGATACCTATCCCTCTCAGACAATCTGATAAGCGTGTCAATCACTTGTCTGTAAATTTCCTGATTGATGTCCGTTGACAAGTCATCGGCATTACAATTATATTCCGAATACAGAAAGTTATAAAACTTGTCTTGCATACTCCGTTCCGTTTAGTTCAGTAAAGTGTCACTCCGCCGGCATGTATTGTCAGGACAGTTTTGGACCATTCCTCTTATTTTTTTTGCCATATAGCTTGCTACCCCTGGTCTGACCAGCGTCTTGTCAAAGTCCGTAGTAATATCCTTCACCAGCTTTTCAGAATATCCCAACAGTCCGTTATGTTTATTCAGAATCTCCTCGGTTGTCTTCTTGTTTTTCAGGATATACATCGAGGTCACCAGATTCGAAGCCTGTTTGTAGGTAAACAGTTTCTCTTCAAACAGTTTTATTTTTGGTTCCGCCACCAGCTCGGGTAAGGCCAAGTACTTCGAGAAATATCTGAAGCTGTTAATAATCACCTTGTTCCGGCTTCGTGCCAGGCCGGTAGTTTTTTCATCCTCCGGTTTTTTCAGACTGGTTTCAGTATTCAGCAGAAACTGTTCGATGCTGTCCATAATCGGGCAAAGTTCCACTTTTGCATTTTCAATTTCTTTTGTACCGAGGGTGTAGGCATTCAGCACCATGTAGGCCGAGTCCAGCCCCAGCCCGTATTCATTTATTTTATTGTGCAGAGCTTCTATTCTGTCTTTTATGGTTTTTTCCACTTTATTTCTGTCCAGTGTTGTCACCTGCGTAAGCGATTCGTCCGCCAGATGCTCGTTCACTTTTACAAATTCATTCTTTATGTCCAGAATCTTCATTCGTTCCAGATACGCCAGCACATCAGTCTTCAAGCCGTTTTCCCGGTTCAGAAACATCAGACATCCGTTTTTATCCTTCGAGAAATTTATGTTTAAATCCTTCTTCAGTTTTTTATTGCACACCTTTGTCAGGTAAACCAGAAAGCCGTTCAGTATATATTCCGGAACATCCTGAATGCTGAAGTGTTCGGCCAGTTCATTGTATACCATGATGACAAATCTGGCCATATGACTCAGATACAAATCCTCGTTTTCACCCGGTCTGAAAACCCTTCTCCAGTTTTTCGTTTCGCAGTCCAGGATATACTGGGGTACGATATTGCACTGGTCAATCTTCATATCTACCAGTCTGTGAATGGTCTTTTCCCTTGTCCTTCTGTTTGTTGATTCTCTCAAAAACTGCTTTATCGATGCAAACGTCTGTCCGAAGAACAGCCTGTAGTAGTTAAACTTCTCCTGCTTTCGGGTCTCCTTTTCTATAAGTCCGTTTTGCAGGAAAAACAAGGCCGATACAGCCTCTGAGGCATTCTTAGCATTGCCTAGCAGTTCCTTTACACGGTTCTGAAAGACCGGGAGTGTAAATTGCGACTTCGGGTAATTTTTTTCAAAAACCATTGCTCCCCGGTCGACATACACATTCAGCAGGCGCAACTTAGCGTCCGGATTATCCGATGCTTTCTCGGGTGCTATCATCATGGCATTCAGTTTGTCCAACAGTTCTTTGGCTGTATCCGAATATCCGAATATATTATGGAAATCCTTTCTGTTCAGTCCGTCAAAATCGATGAAATCACATTGCAGGGCCGCTTCCAGTTCCTTTTTAATCTGCATAAAGAACAAAACCGAGGCAATGTAATTGGCTGCAATTACGATACTTCGTGTCTTGAGCCTTTTCAGCTCACCATACATCAATGCATTATCCGGTTCATCTCCGGTTGTTTCCGTTACTTTAAAAACATGTCGCACATTGTCAGGTATCGCTTCAGTAACAAGGCGTATCCAGTATGGTCTGATGTCGTCCACATCATCAAAAATCATTTTCAGGTCACTTTCCTCGTTCGAGAGCGCATAAGGCGACATCACGGTTACATTTATCGCATGTTCACCTTTTTCCCGATTATGGCAGATATTGAATCTGCACTTTCTGAAACTGCACAGCAGATTCTCATCCCTACGGAACATAGCCGTAACCGAAGTCTTTTTATACGTTTTCACAAAATAAGTATCCTTGCATCCCTTCACTCCGGTCATATTTTTCACCAGTAGTCTATGCACATCCGTGCCTTTCGGATAGCGCAGTCTGTAGCACAACGTAGGAAATTCTATTTCCAACGTTGCATTTATCTTATTCAGGTCTTTTGCCAGCCGCTTAATATAGTAATATCCGAAACTTTTTTCGCGGTTTTCTTCATCATATATCACCTCGACACTGCCAGTGTTCGCATTTGTATCCCTTATCCCTGCGATGACCTTAATTTCGAATTCGGCATTCAGTATTGCTCTGTATGTATTCACGATATTATATACTCCCGTGATGGTCGTACCATAGTACACGGCATCATCGACGATGATAATTCTTTTTATTTTCTTGACGGTTTCGGCATCGCCAAATAAGAAAGGCAGGCTGTGTTCACTGCAAATTAGAGCAGATTTGAAGCCTTTTTTATTTTTGTTTTGCGCTTCCATAAAATCCATCAGTCTAGGTCCCTTTCTCGGTATTGGGACTATAATTGTATCACCTTGTACCAGACCGATAATGGATTCTGTAATATGTTCGTAAAGTAAATCTATGGCCTTCTTATAAAATTCAGAAAAACTTCTATTCATTTTTAGGGTCGTAAAAAATCATTTATATGCAGACCTCTTTTCCCATCTGCTTGATTAAGTCTCCAGAATTATTTTTTTGCACCTGACATTTCCAAAGCCGGTCTCTCTATTCATTGGCCATTTCAATTGTAGTAATCCGTTCTTATCCATAGCATATTTCTTAAAAAATACAATATTTGCAAATATAGGAAATAGAATTAAAAAAACAATGCTTTTTCTCAGATTACTAACAATCAAAATGCTATATATCACTAATTTATAAATATATATGCCATTTAAATTTAAAAATCTGACATGAGACTTATATTTTTTATGGATAAATATTATACCAATATTCGGATCTATAACAACACTTTAAAAGAGGAAGTTTCAAAGTTACAACTACTACAGTCAATGAATCTGATACTTAACACACCGCTTTTCACAATTTCACACCATAAGACTTATCTTTTCCTAGAAAGAAAGCTATCATATGAAGCTAGAAAAAGAAGTTCAGAAAAAAGGTTTGACAGACATCAATCAACTCATTGATATCCAGTTCGGCAAACTTGGAACGCCAGAACGTAAAAGGTTCCGTAAAGAAACTAAAATTTATGTGAATGGACATGCAAAAGTTCCGGAATGTCGGAACTCCCAAAAGGTATTCGAAATGTGAATAAGTATACTTTACTGATAATTGGAAACATAGCGATAAAATCATTAATTTACAGTACTGAATAATATTTAAAGAGATAGTAATTTAAACTGTGTCAATCCCTAACAAGCCAAATTATCTCTAATTTTACTTTCGGATAAATATCTGAAAATCTAATAAATCCAAATTAATATTAAACTAAAGAAATGACTGGCTAAAGGGTTGACACAGTTCTATTTACTTACCCTATTTACGATTTCCATTATGCTTCCAGAGTCGTCTAAAGTTACAGAGATTTATTATTAACACAACCTCATTATTTTATTATATTCAATCGATTTTATCGGAGAGAATAATTCTTATACAAAAATAGGCCGTAACCTAAATGCATTTTCATCTACTTCCATCTGGTATAACTTAATTTGAGGATTTAACTTTTTCCTAACATATTGGATAATTTTTTCTTTCTCCGATAACTCTATATTGACACCAAAATAGATTGATTCAAAGCAATCATTTCCAAGAGGCATATAGTGTCGTACCTCACGCCAGTTCCAAACCTTATTAGGATTTTTTTTATCTTGTTCTGCCTGTTGTGGAGTAAAGGCCGCATAAGTGGGATTCGGATTTGGTATGACTAATCTTACTTCCTGTTCATATTCCCAATCCCTTGATTTTGTTCCCCATTGGTAACTTAGCCTGTCAAAGACACTTTGGTACGCATTAGGCCGTTCAATTATATCCTTATATTGAACATCTATAACAAGTGGTTCAAGATATATTGTACCAAACATCGGTGGAACACATTCCATAACTTTGTCTATATCTAGTCCTATGCAGACACCTCTATGGTTATAACAATAATGGCTCCACATTAATAATGAATCTTTAACCTTCGATAAACTGCATAGCCATGTATCATTACGAAGATTTAGAGCATCATTTTCTTCTTTTTCTATCCACCAATTTTCAGGAATCCATCCTTGAAGTCTTTTTTTGGGTATATTAGAATAATCTATTAGTTTAGGATGACAATCGAAAGGGTCATTCAATTGAGACGCATTCGTAAACTGAAGATTCTTGTTCCCAATCATGCATTTTGCACCTACAATATCTAGATATTTATATAGAATTCTTGACATATTACTTCAAATCTTATTTATAACCGCCATTTTACAAATAATCAAAAGTGACAGTAGTTTATCCCTCTATTTAAATATTAGTTGCCCCACTTGTTCTTTTAAAACTACTTGTTGGTCCTTTCTTCCTAACCAAAACTGTTATTTTATTCACATCTCCTAAATTCTTAAACAACATAAAGGTATAATAACATAACCACATCTTCTTTTATATACCATTTCACTACCCATCATTTCAGCAAACTGTTTATTTTTAAATATTCTACAAACGAATCAAGCATAACTTTATATCTTTGATTAATGTCATTCTCTGTAAAGTCATTCATCTTAGATATTTCCTTAAGTTCAACGATATTGGTTCCTTCTTTAACCCCTCTTATAGTCTCAAAACCATTATAATACTTGATCTTATCCTCAAAACGATAATCTGAAGCCCTTATGTTTATCCGCTTTTCCAATAAAACTTTATTTCCTAAAGATTCTACTACCTCTTTTTTTGATAGTGACTTCTCTTTCTCATATCTGTTCCTTGCATAGATATGTTCTATCTCAAATACTGTTTCAAGTGACAAAAGTTTTTGGTTCATGTTGTTGAATGCATACCAGGTTATCATAGATTTCGTTAATGGTCTTCCGTTCAAGAATTGATAATTACCAAATACACTTCTGAACTGTACTTCATCAAATTTATATTCTTCAAAAGTTACATCTTTACCCTCTACTATGTTTACCATTTCTGCATACACAGGTGTACGCAGTGCATTTACACCTGGATTTGTCAAAGCATATGCCCAAACAAAAGCTGTGGTACGGTTCAAGAAATCATAGAATTTCTGGTCATCAAGCATCGCATTTTCATCCTTATTTCTCATGAAATATACAGACGTGAAATATGTCCACATACCGTTTGGCGCATAGTTCAGTACGAAGAGGAGTCTTAGAACTCTTTCAGAGAAGCGTTCCTTATTCTGGTTAGATATATCATTCCAGAATGCTGCCAGTTGCTTAAGATTCTCAAATGTTTTTTCCGATTGTAATATCTTATAGTTATCTCTCTCGTAGAACTTTCTTAACGCTTCTGTTGTTGAACTTTTGATACCTCTGATAGCACGTTCATAGTACATATATCTGGTAAATAATTCATCCATCGGAGTACCATATATTGGCTTAAAGATTTTCTCCGTGAGTTCTTCAAGTTCTTTCCAGTCATTGATAAACTCATTCTTCTTTCCTTCTTTGGTATAATATTTATAGAATTGTGCTTTAAATATATCTGCATCTGAAAGAGGCTTACCTCTGTCATTAAGTGTCGAGAATATTCTCAATGCTGTATCCTGTGATTCAGCCTCTATCGGCAATAGAATACAGTTATTTAATATTCTTGTTGGTAAATATGCAAAATAGCTTGGGTATCCTTTAAGAAACTCCTCTATCTTCTTTTGAAAGAATCTGTAATTATCGGCATACTTACTCTTTTGACCGGCATCTACTTTTCCTGTTCTAAGGATGGACAGGAACTCATTTTTGTCATTATCTGTTGCTACCTGTGAATCAATCTTCAACACATTCATGTCAGGACTTCCGAATTCATCAGTTTTCCATATACATTTCGCTATGTTCTCCCTTGTCTTTATAGACTGTGCATCCTGCATATTATCAAACATGCTATAGAATGCTCTTAACAAAAGCATCAATGTTGTTAGTCTTTGCTGGCCGTCAATAACTTCCATTTTTTCTCCTTCATTCTTGAATGTTACTATTGGGCCTAAAAAATACTCATCTTTACTGCTGTCAAACTTTGAATAATCATTATCTGGAAATACAAACCCAAAGATATCATCCCATAGTGTTTGACATTCCTTATCTTCCCATGCGTATGGTCTTTGATAATCTGGTATTAAAAAATCCGCTTTATTATTCTGAAATAAGTCTTTAACTGATTTCTGATCTACATTTAATTTCGACATACTTAATTCTTTATATTTTTATTATTTGATTCTGTGACATAATCAAATCTGCTTTTCCAAACTCAAGGTATCTCCCCCTGAACCTCTCATAAACCTGGGCATTATACTCAGGCAGATACTGTATCATAGCATCCGCAAAATCTTCCAGAGTTACTGCTCTCAATTTGTAAGCATACTCCGGCTTCAGGTATTTCGCAACTGATTTGATTTCCTCTCCGGTTGAGGGATGATCTTTGGGAGAAAGAACTACTGAAAATGAATCTTTCAGACCTTCGACTATCCTATACCGCTCTGTAAGTAAGAAGTTCCTATAGACCTGTGTCAGCTTGACTTTGCCTTCCAACAAAAGTTCTTCAAACTCTGAATCAAACAGCCCGGTATCAATGAGCATCTGTTTCTGTTCATCACAATGGCTGGCCTCGTTCACTCCAAGTTCATCAGTATATTTAGTTTCAACAGCAATCAAATGCCTGCCACCTTTATTATCCAGAAACTTGATATAAGCATCCATGCCCGATCTGTCTTTTGTATATTTCTCTATCGGTGAGGGTATAAATTCCAGTCCGATTTCCGTCACCTCAAATACAGGGAAATTCTTAAAAACTGACCTAACGGCCAATGTCACCATGGCCGGATCATGCTTAAGTAATAACATCAGGGGATGAAACAGGTTGAATGCCATTGGCATACTTGAAAGCAGGTTATTGAACAGCCGGAACTCATCAATCGTTTCTGTGTCTTTCTTATTCCTAACTCTTTCTTTGGCATACTCGAAAGTTTCTCTCAGAAGGAAGTTTTTCCCGGATACCTCTCCCCCACTAATCATATTGCCATAATGATGTTGTGAGTATCTGGTCGGTCCAACGCCTTCCTCCTCTCCTATCTCAACCCGATACATAGACTGCAGTAACCTTGCCTTTCTGGTAAAAGCATTGTCACTACTACACTGTTTGCCGTATTTATTATCCATATTCAATAATATAACTTATATCTATTACTAATAGCAGTAACCTTGGATTTATTATCCCTGTCCTACCATTAGATCACCTTCATATTCTTTAAGAGGATAAATTTAGCGATAATTAATCGAGTAACAACATTAATAGTCTCTTTTCTATTTACATATAATTCATAAGGTAATGTGGGCATAAGGTAATGTATAACCAAACTACCCCCTCCCCCACCCTATAAACTCTTTGAAAGTATTGCAATGAAATATACGGACTTTCCTTGCGGTTACGCCAAATAATATCTATTTTTGTATGAATAACATTTTATCAAAACCACCATGCAACACCCAAATTCTGAATGCCAAAGGAAACAGGAAGAGATTCTGAGAAATTGTCCTGAAGAATTAAGAGAAGAGTATGCAAGATCTTTTCGTTGCAGCAATGCAGCCTATATCTACCACCAGTTGGCAAATGAGTCACAAGCCAGTGAAAAAATGCCGGCTCTTTTTGATGAATGGCTTAACAGCCTACCTTCTAAAATTGCCGAATTCATGAAATCGAGAGGATTTGAACAATGTAAAACAGTGTTGTCATTTACTCATTTTGTAAACGAGCATAACAATAAAAACATGAACGAATGGATGAAAGAGCATTTAAGTGAAGAAGATTTTACTTATTACATCAATACGAACCGTGAGTAAGTGTATCAATCCTATTAATCATGAACAGTGAAAATATTTTTGATATCTGGAGATATCTGGGTAAAGGAACGCCATTTGTAGTAAGAAGAAACGGATGGTTTCATCTTTCTTACATGGTAACAGAAGTAAAGCCTAAAGGACAATATGGAGAAGCGTATGGTTACAGGCTTATTGACGGCAAGCCAGAGAACGATATCACGGTTTCTACTGCTATTGAATGCTGTGGCTGCGGAAATTGGGAACTGATAGAAAATCTTATCGAAGATGTAGAAAGCCTGAAATGGAACTGTCTGGATGATAATGGGAAAATAACATTCGGGAAATATAAGGGACTGACACCGGATGAACTAAAAGAAAAGGACGAAGATTATCTAAACTGGGCCTTAAGCAATATAGGTGGATTGTATGAGAAACTGTTTATCGACAAGCACAATGTGACAAGAAAAGAACTGCTTGATACAAAGAAGCAGATAAAAAGCAAACTGAGCTTTTCTTCGGATGACTGGATAAAATCTTCCGTTCAGGTAAATTATGACTCTTATCTGGACCAATACAAATATTCCTGCTGTGCAAAAAAGATGGATATAAAAACAGCCGTAAATGAAGTTGAAAAGTATTTCCAAGCTTCAAAATAAATACAAGCAAGGACGTAAAACAGCTTACCAGGTAAAAAGTGGCTACTTCCCCGTTATTGTGGGAGCCAACCGGTTCGCGTTGTGTAGCCTCCAATTTTGAATTGCAGTTTCTTTGGATGAATTGGCATAGCAATATACACATGAATGAGGGCATGTATTGTACTCACCGATGTCCTTTGATGTCATACAGCCGCATGACTTTCTTTGTCCGGGATTTTTTTTGAGAACAGATGAAACGCCTACCATCGGGCAAGAGAAAGGAATTGTCTGGTAAAAACTGTTCTCCAAACAGCCCACTGTCTGCTGGTTCTAGAATTCTGATCGGAAGATATTTCATCAGCTCTTCATCCTGAAAAGCAAGCCTGGCAATAAGTTTAGCGTCTATACAACTGTTGCGATTGATGCCAATTTTACTAAGATCAATATTCTCACCGCAAGTAGCAAGTTCAAAATTCCAACCTCGTTTGCTGTTCAATTCATAAAGACCATAAGCGAACTTATCCATCAGGTCTTCATCCCACTCCCTATAAGGAATACCAGATGCCAAAAGATTTGCCCGGACTTTCCGATATGAAGCTATATCTGCATAGCTGAATACCAACTTATTCGTGAAACCATGCAGGCGTTCTGCAATTCGTTCAATCTTACTCAGCAGCTTTTCTACAGTAAGGGTTTCTGTAAGAACCAATGGGTCAAACCTCCAAATGACGGAATCCTTTCCCAAGCACTTGGAGAGTTCAATAAATGTTTCTATGCGCTGAAGTAAAGAAGGTACATACGGTTCCAAATTTTCATCTTCATAATCATTGAGTGTGAACTGAATATAACACCCGATATTCTTCTTCCTAAGAATATCAAGAAAAGGAAGTAATGGTAACGGGTTCTTGGACCAGAAAACGATGAACCTGGTGGCATCGTAAGATACATAGCTCTTCTTTCCATTAACGGATTAGTCCATACGGAATACCCTATCTGAAGCCTATGGAAGAACCAATCTGCATAGAAAGCTGGTATGTCCGTGCATCTGCTCGCAGAAACAACAACCGGACTAATCGCCTGAACAGAACTACCATCCTCAATAATCAGTGGCTTCTTTATTATCATAGCTATATAGTCTAAACAAAAATACTGAATGTTATAACTGATAATTCAAATTGTAAAGTTCTCTACAATTTTTGATTTTGTTACAAAATCAAAAACTTCATTTTGCGGCAGCTATAAAGTACATATTGACAGACTCAAGCTCTCATAATACAGAAGGGACAATCTCATATCAAAGCCGTACATTCAGTCTATTTGAAGAACGAACCGTCAATTACATAATTAACATAGCAGTTCGGGAAATACTCAAATAGCTTCTCACGAAATACTTCAAGATATTTTGTCTCAATCTCCTCGCAATAGAAATTAGTAGGAACTACAAACTTCAACTTAACATGATTTGAAGTAGTCCTATCAACACTATACAATTTGATAAAATTAAAGACCATAGCATCTGGAACTTGTGTTCTAATCGACTCCAATACCTTAGAGAAGTTTTCCAAATCTTCGTTTGTCGGTTTAGGCAGTTCATCAGTCACTTTATTTGTATCTTTTTCTGATTTGCTTTCTTCTATAACAACAGCATCCTCAACTACATGCTGAGATTTGAATCGCTCTACAAAGTTCTTGAGACACATCAGAATGTAACCAGTTCTATTTGTCGGACGATAACGCAGCTCCTTTTCTTTCAGAGCTGTGACTTCCTGCTTCAGTAAAGGAAGCATGGAATCAGTGAAACTTTCTGTTATAAAAGAAAGATCATTGTCACAGATGGTATATTCTTTCTTAAGATATTCAATGATGTCTGAAAGCTCCTTATTGACTTTGCTCTTCTGAGTAATCATCTTTCCCATGGAACTGAGATGAATAATAAATTTCATTTCATCCGGATTGCCCCGCTTTCTACCGTTTTTATAAATCGGTTCATAATCAAAAGAGATATCAATAAGATTGGATTCAGAAAGTTGTTTCATCTCCAAGCGGACAGGTTCAAGAACATTCGCACAAAATACACTATATTTGGGGTACACATCATCCTTAATGATATCATTCTTTCTATCCCAAGTAATAAGACCAAGATACTCCTTGAACTCCAAGAAGTTTACTGTTTTAGAACCATAGTTCTTCCACCTTTGCAAGTAAATATAAATACGTGGAGTTCTTTTCTTAGAACAGATTTGAGCTATTGTTGCAATATGATTTACATATCCTTTGCTCATGTCGAAAACGTCAGAAAGGTTCTTTGTCAACATAGTTATCTCAATCCATCCCTTCCTGCGTTTTCCGTTTTTGTAATTATAAGTTTTTGAATTATTAGCATCATCCAAATTTGTCGGCACAACCACACGGTTGAAAAGATTGATATAAGCTCTCTCTTTTATTTTTGTCGTACCTTCCTGATAAATCGGATATGACATATTCAATCCAATCAGATTTTTACATGCCTGATCCAATTCATCATAAGCATCCGGACGAATATTCAAGGATGAAAAGTTGATTTTAAAAGTAATTGCTTCCTTATCTATCTCTTCTTGGGTGAAAAGTGACAATTGGCCCTTCTCCCCTCTCTTTCTACGATTCAGATAATCGTTAATACGATCCTGAAGCTCATTAGAGATACCGATAATAATATTCATCTGCATCAATGAGAAGTCACCACTCAGGAGAGTATAGATGACAGGTTGTTTTACCCACTTGACCTCCGCAAGCTCGGCGATCAAGCCATTATCTCCTTTCATTACCAAATTTTCATTTTTCTTCTTTTTTCCCATGATGCAATATTTTAATTATCAACTAAATTTCCTTATTTGAAAAAGACCTTCATCGGTACTGAAACTAGTTACTATTTTAGATTTATCATCTTCTATCAAATTCAACACTGAGGTATCAAGAGCCGTTGCTATCTTATCCAGAAAAATGATATCACTTGACAATTTATCCAACTTTTTAGTCAGAACAGCAGGAGATACTCCTATTCTTTCCGCCAGATCCTTCTGAGCAATCTTATTTTTCTTCAAATATTCTCTAACTTTGATATCCATAATCAAATCTTATTTTGGCAAATATACGCATTATTTCCAAAAATAGAAATTATTAGGATAAAAATCGCAAAAAAATTTCCATTTTCGGAAATTGTCGATTTTTCAAGTGTTGGGTATTTTTGTACCTTATGTTGGGTATTTTTGTACCTTGTTGAATATTACTGCAAAATATATATGGTTATTTATTCTCAAAAATAGAGATTATTTATACAAAGTGTTGGTATTTTTTGTACATTACACTAAATAATATCCTGATTAACAGATTATTATTAAATCATATATTTTAATATATAGTAATGATTAAAGGACTACTTGTCTCATAAAAAACAGATGAACAAATGTTAGAACTTAGGAAATCATATACTTCGAATAAAAGTGTTGGTTATTTCTATACCAAATATAGGTAATAAAATACCATTTTGTTGGGAGTTAGTGTTTTAACTCTTTGAGATATCTATATATAATGTTTGGAAAACTTGTACAAAGTCTTGGTAACTTTATAACATTATGGTTAGTTAATCATTGATTATCAGATATTTATCATTTAGTATATTTAATTATATAAGTATATCTATAAAATTAATCCTTTCTGATTGAATATATTATTTAATAATTATCGGTCAATTTTCAATTAATACATAGACAATATTTATATACTGGTGCTACTAATTTATTATATTTCAAGTAATTACATTCACTTCAGTTACAAGATTACCAAGACTTAGTACTAAAATTACCTAATTGTGGTTCTTATACTGGATAGAATATGTTATGAATTTATCTATACCAGGTATAAGATTACCCAACACTTAGTCGTCAAGGTACTAAAATACCCAACAGTTATATCTTATTTCTTTCTTTCTTATATTTTTCAAGATGCTTTCAATATAATCGACTTTATATCAGTACTTTATTGTTTTATTTATACTTAATGGGAAATAGTATGCATTATTAAAAGTGTTGGTTGTTCTTGTACTGATTCCTATTTTTCTCTTATCTTTTTTCTCATTATACCATTGAATATCAGTAGAATACTAGCTTAAGGTACAAAAAACACCAACACTATCTTTCCCTTTGTACAAAAATTACCAACATTTTTTCAAATAAGAATATTATGTTCATATATGAACTCGATTTAATAAAGTCTTTGCAATTTTTGTACCTCAGCCTGTAGCTTTAGGATGCTCTTTTTTACATAATATCATTCTTTTTGTATTTTCTCTAAGTAACTATCATTCTAGCCTTTTATACTTATTGTTTGTTACGAATATATATTAATTCTCCCTCTCCCCTATCAATATGTTTTTGTTTTAAAATACATTTATCGTTTCTCTTTATATTTTCAAAGCTGTCTGGCTTTATATTCACCACTATAAGTGTTGGTTATTTTTGCACCTCACATTATTTATTTTGTTTTTAATATCAACATTATTATTTTATCATTATCAATGTATGTTTTTTTGTTCAACATAAATTTGATTGTTCCAATAATACCAACTATTTACTGACCATGATTTGTACAAAAAGAACCAACACATTGTAAAAAAACATTCATTGTACAAATATTGCCAACACTTTGCTTTATCTTGAATTTGTATAATTCTTTTTGCCGTATTTTACTATAGTTTCCTTTTTAGTAACCTTAATTATCTTCTGACATTAACCTTTTGAATATGTAATGTATTTTCACGAATCATGAATATTTCTTTTTACGATTTTATATTTATAGAATTCTGTGATAACACACTTTTATAATTACAGGAAACTAAAATTATGAATATCTATATGTCTTTAATTGCGAGGAGTAGTAATAACCAAATGCACTTCCCCTACTCCATTTACAAATATAATCTATTATTTTAATATTATACAATTATAGGACTCTAAAATTCCACAATACTAATATGATGTTATTCTATAATGATGATATCCTAATATTGTAGTAGTTTATAATTTAGATTTGTTCATTCATTTTTTTTCTGTATTATCTATATTTTAAAGTTTTGGAATAATGGTATAATATAATTATAGGCAACTGAAATTCTATAATTATATTATGCTGTTATTGTATATTATTAAAATTTTAATATGGCGTTAATCTATTATTGTAATATTCTTTACATTTTATATTATCGGTGTTTTGGAATTACGGAATAATAATAT
>ULNT01023326.1_pt1 | contig 18763 bp, 16 predicted proteins | sample 1952001 | NCBI WGS metagenome assembly ULNT01 (sample SAMEA4835585, study PRJEB28245) | human gut metagenome | biome: gut microbiome; material: fecal sample | place: Denmark | collected 2008
TACGTATGAGCCCATTTTCAGGACATTGGCTTCACCTTCAGAAAGATATCTCCACTCGCCTTTCTTCAGTCCCTTCTTGGTAAGGCCTGCGAAATATACGCGGTCGAGAGCCTTCACGTCATAGCCCAAGGATTCGAAAATCCTTCTGACAATGCGGTTCTTTCCCGAGTGAATCTCGATGCCGAGCTTTCTATGGTCTTCAGCATCAATGTATTCGAGCTCGTCAGCCTTGATGTCTCCATCTGAAAGGGTGATGCCGTTTACTATCTTGTCGAAGTCTTCCTGCTCAAGCGGCTTGTCCAGGATGACCTGATAGATCTTCTTCTTGTCGTATGACGGATGTGTGAGCCTTTCAGCGATTTCTCCGTCATTGGTGAACATGAGTACACCTGTCGTGCTCTTGTCCAGACGGCCTACAGGGAATACTCTTGCGCTGCAGTTCTTGAGCAGGTCCATGACAGTCTTGTCAGCATGAGGATCGCTTGCAGTGGTGACATATCCCTTAGGTTTGTTCATGACGATATATACCTTCTCTTCACCGCGGATTCTTTCACCGTTGAAACGGATATCGTCTGTGAGGACATTGACCTTGGTACCGAGTTCAGAGATGACTTCTCCGTTCACAGTGACCACGCCGGCCTGTATGTACTGGTCTGCTTCACGACGTGAGCAGATGCCTGAGTTTGCAATGAACTTGTTCAGACGGATCACTTCCTTGATAGGTGTCTCTACGTAATCATTGTCTGAAAGCTGTATCTGGTCGAGCTGCGGCTTTCTGCTCAGCATCATATTGATGCTCTTCTCGTCAGCGTCATTGAATTTGTACGGATTTGGTTTGGCCTGGCCTCTCTTGGCATTGCCTCTTGCCGGGGTGCGTGCAGCATCTCCTCTGCCGCCGAATTTTGCGCCTTTGTTGAATCCGCCTCTTCCTGCGCCGTTGTCACGGCTGTCTCGAGGGCCGAATGCCCTTCTGCCTGATGGAGCGAAACTTCTGCCTGACGGGCCGAAACTTCTCTTGGATGAGCCGTAACTGCTTCTTCTCTCTGAAGAATCGCCATAACCGTGGCCCTCAGACGGGCGTCCGTAGCTGCTCCTTCTGTCCTGGCTGCCGTAACTTCTTCTGTCAGAGTTGCCGTAGCTGCTTCTTCTCTCTGAAGAATCACCATAACCGTGGCCCTCAGACGGGCGTCCGTAGCTGCTCCTTCTGTCCTGGCTGCCGTAACTTCTTCTGTCAGAATTGCCATAGCTGCTTCTTCTCTCTGAAGAATCACCGTAACTGCGGCCTTCAGACGGACGGCCGTAACTGCTCCTTCTGTCGGAGTTGCCGTAGCTGCTTCTTCTGTCCTGGCTTCTGCCGTAGCTTCCGTGTCCTTCGGAGCTGCCGTAGGACCGTCTTCCATAGGTCCTTTCTTCTCCTGATGAATTTCTTCCCTCAGAACTGTAAGATCTTCTTTCTGCAGGTCCTTCTGATGATGAATAGACCTTTCCGGAAATGCGAGGCCGTCTCGGTCTCAGCTTTCTTCCCTCTGCGGTAAAACCGCTCTTGTTGTTTTCTTCCATTTGGATTTTGCCCTCTGCGGGCGTTTAATTGTTATATGGCTCACGCCATTGGTATAAAAATATATTGTCGGCTTGCGCCGTGTTTTCGTTTATTTCAATCTGAATATGTAAGTGATCTTGCCTTTCTGCAGGGCCGGAGCATCGGCATCCATATTGAAATGCGTGCTCAGCGCCGCTTTTCTGGCTGCCTGCCAGAGGTCGGCATTGTTTACGGTAGTTCCCTGTGCTCCCGGAAGAGCTTTGGTGACTTTGCCGTAATTGTCCACCCATATATCTACAACTACTATGCCTACTTCCTGTCCTATGTATTCAGGTTTGGCTATGGCTCCCACTGTCTTTCTGCCTTTCAGTACGGCATTCGGCGTATTGGAATTTATGGACGTGTGGGTGTTTCCCTGGGCATGTCCGGCTTTCAGCGCGTCGCTTACCTTAGCTGCTGTCTGCGCTGCCAATGTGTCCTTCGCATTCTTGTTCTTCGCTGCGCTGAACAGGGCTTTCTTGTTTATCGGCTTTTCTCTTTCAGGCTCGTATTTCTCCACGTCTCCGAAATCGTCCACCGTCGATTCTTCGGCAAGATTGTTCTTCGTGCCTTTCTCCATCGCCTCGGATTTCTGTGCAAGCTCTACTGGCCTGGTCCTGTCAGGAGTCTCTGACTGCGGCATTGACCCTCTCAGGTGCTGCCTTACCGGTACTTTTTCTGCTTCTTCGCTGAAGTCCACAAGGAAAACCTGCTCCGGTGGCGGCGGATAAATGTATGTGAGTCCGCTGAAGCTGCCGAAAGCAATCAGTCCGGTATGAAACAGCACAGTGGCGACTACTGCAATAACCGTCCCTGTACGTTCCCTCCGTTTCTGTATTTCCCGATATTCTTTCATGACTATTCAGGCTGCGTCGCCAGTATGACTTTGTAGTGGTTACGCTTGGCTATGTTCATCAATGCAACGATTTCCTTCACCGGCACGCTTTCGTCAGCGTAGATGGAGAAAGTCGGATCCTCATCGCTCTGAAGAAGGTTTACGAGATCATCCTCCACTTCATTGAACGGAACAGGCTGCTCGTCACCATTGATGTGGTAGGTGAACTGGCCGTTGTTCCAGTCCTTTACGGATACGCTCACGGTAGCCTTCGCGGACACTTGCCCCGTGCTTTTCGGCAGGAGGAGCTTGAGCGCGTTCGGGTTCACGAGCGTGGATGTTATGAGAAAGAAGATGAGCAGCAGGAAGACGAGGTCGGTCATTGACGACATCGCCGTTTCATGCAGACTCTTCGTTTGTCTTTTGAATGCCATCAGTAAATGTTTCTAAGATTCTTTGTTGCCTTCAGGTTCCTGCAGAAGGTCCATGAAATCAATGGTCGCGTTCTCCATCTTGAATACTACGTCTGAGATGTTGGAAGTCAGGTAGTTGTATCCGAAGTATGCGAGAATGCCGACGATAAGACCGCCCACTGTGGTGATCATCGCCGTATAGATACCGCTGGAAAGCAGCGTGATGTCGATGTTGTTTCCTGCATTGGCCATATTGAAGAATGCCTGGACCATACCGAGTACGGTTCCGAGGAATCCGATCATAGGCGCACCGCCGGATATCGTGGCGAGGATAGGAAGACCTTTTTCGAGTCTTGCCACCTCTGTGTTGCCGGTGTTCTCGATGGCGGTCTGGATGTCAGAGAGAGGACGTCCGATACGGGACAGGCCTTTTTCCACAAGTCTCGCAACCGGAGAGTCGAACCTCTCACAAAGGGACTGCGCTGATTTGATTTTGCCTTCGCGGATATAGTCGCGGATATCGCGCATGAAGTTCGCGTCGATGGTGCTTGCCTGATGGATCATCCACCATTTCTTGCCGAAAATGTAGATGGCGATTATGGACAATGCCAAGAGGACCAGCATGAGCCAGCCGCCTTTTGTGGCCATTTCCAGAAGGTGCATTTCTTCTTCATGAGGAACAGCTTGCGCTGCTGCCTGTGCTGCGGCTGAGAAATCGGTTGAATCCAAGCCTGCGGTCTGTAAGAGATTGAACAACATATTTTGTTACTTTTTTATTTTGTCAATTATTCCGTCATTTGGCCTAAAGTCTGATGACTTGGCCTAAAGGAGTGCAAATTTACGAATTTTCATTGATTTTCCTAAAGGGAATCAGCCATCTCCGAACTTTTTTTCAGTCGTTTTCAAGATAGGCACATTCTGTGAGAAACAATGCATGGCCAGGAACGGATTGGCCTGCATCAGAGCGGGTTCCGTGGTCCACGAGTTCTCCTATCCATTCCGGAGAGCGTTTCCCGCGTCCGATTTCTATCATTGACCCGACAATCGCCCTGACCATATTCCGCAGGAATCTGTCGGCGCGGACTGTAAAGACGATATAATCTCCGTCAATGCAGGGATAACCCATCATCCTGACGTGGTCCGGTGTCCAGGTCTCCCATCTGGCATCGGTGATGTTGCAGACGGACGTCTTGTTGTTTCCGCCGACTTTTTCGAAGCAGCTGAAATCGTGTTCGCCCAGAAGCAGCGCCGCCCCGCGGTTCATCGCCTCAAGGTCCAGGGGCAATGTGAAGAGGTATGACCTGTCCGACATGAACGGGTCCTTCTTCCGATGTATGAAGTACTTGTACTCCCTGCTCGTGGCATCGAACCTCGAATGGAAGTCATCTCTGACCTCCGAGACTTCGTGCACGGCGATTTCAGCTGGTAAGATGGCATTTAATTTGTAGCGCAGGAAGTCCGTGTCGATATCGTGGGAGGATTCCGCGTCGAAGTGCGCGATATAGTTTATTGCATTGACTTTGGTGTCAGTCCTTCCGGCTCCGGTTATCGTGATGCTTTCGTTCAGGAGCGTTTTCAATGCTCTTTGCAGGCATTCCTGAACGGAAGGGGCGTTTGGCTGAATCTGCCAGCCGGAGAAGGCTGAACCATTGTAGGACAGGCGTATGCGATATCTCATTTTGTGCTCTTTATATGGTACAAAGATAGTGGTATGTTGAAAATTAAACAATAATATAATGGATAGTGTGAATATCAAGGAACTTAACGACAGGATTCAGCGTGAAAGTTCTTTTGTCGATTTGTTGCCAATGGAAATGGGCAAGGTCATTGTCGGGCAGAAACAGCTGGTGGAGAACCTGCTGATAGGTCTGCTCGCGAACGGCCATATCCTTCTCGAAGGTGTGCCTGGTCTGGCCAAGACATTGGCTATAAACACTTTGGCCCAGGCTGTCAGCGCCAAGTTCAGCCGAATCCAGTTTACCCCTGATCTTCTTCCTGCGGACGTGATAGGTACTCTTATCTACTCTCAGAAGAATGAGCGTTTCGAAGTTCACAAGGGCCCTGTTTTCGCCAATTTCGTACTTGCGGATGAAATCAACCGTTCTCCGGCCAAGGTGCAGTCAGCATTGCTCGAAGCGATGCAGGAGAGGCAGGTCACGATAGGCGAGGAGACCTACAAGCTCCCTGAGCCGTTCCTTGTCATGGCTACCCAGAACCCTATCGAGCAGGAAGGTACATATCCGCTTCCTGAAGCCCAGGTGGACCGATTCATGCTGAAAGTGGTCGTGTCCTATCCTAAGAAGGAAGAGGAGAGGCAGATTATCCGTATGAACAATACCGGAGAGTTCCCTAAAGCGCAGCCTGTGGTTTCGCCGGAGGATATCGTAAGGGCAAGACAGGTGGTACGTGACGTGTATATGGACGAGAAAATCGAGAAGTACATCGTGGATATCGTCTATGCCACCAGAACACCTGAGGACTATAACCTCAAGGCCCTGTCAGGACTCATTTCGTACGGTGCGTCCCCGCGTGCCAGCATTTCATTGTCAATGGCGGCGAAGGCATATGCGTTCATAAAGAGAAGAGGCTATGTGATTCCTGAGGATGTGCGCGCGGTCTGCAACGAGGTGCTCCGTCATCGTATAGGTCTGACTTATGAGGCTGAAGCTGAGAATGTTACCACTGAGAATATCATATCACAGGTTCTCAATGCAGTAATTGTTCCTTAGGAGAGGAAAGAAATGGACTCTAAAGCAAGCGACCTGCTCAAGAAGGTCAGGAAAATAGAAATCAGAACGAGGGCTCTGTCGCATCAGATATTTGCGGGTGAGTACCATTCTGCGTTCAAAGGACGCGGTATGGCATTCAGCGAAGTGCGTGAATATCAATATGGTGACGATGTGAGGAACATGGACTGGAATGTCACTGCCCGCTTGCGTTCCCCTTACGTGAAAGTGTTTGAGGAGGAGCGAGAGATGACGGTGATGCTGCTCATTGACATAAGCCGTTCAGGTTTCTTCGGGACAGTCGGAGGCACCAAGCGCGACTTGATTGCCGAAATTGCCGCCGTGCTGTCATTTTCGGCGATTCTGAACAATGACAAGGTCGGCGCCCTGTTCTTCAGCGACAAGGTGGAGAAATTCATCCCGCCGAAAAAAGGACGCAGCCATCTTCTCCATATAATTAGGGAAATCATCGAGCTTGAGCCGAGTTCCTCAGGTACGGACATCAGCGCGGCGTTGAGGTTTCTGACCAATGCCATAAAGCAGAAATGTACTGCTTTTCTCTTGTCGGACATGATGGATACCGATGCGGATGGCAATCCTAATTATGAGGATGCCATAAAGGTGGCAGTGAACAGGCACGACCTGTCAGTCCTCAAGATATATGATCCCCGCGAGCGGGTGGTGCCGGATGTGGGACTTGTCAATGTCAAGGACTCGGAGACCGGGGAAAGCGCCTGGGTGAACACGTCCAGCCGCAAGATGCGCGAGGCTTATGCGCAGGCGACCCGAAATGCGGATGACAAGGCGCTGAAACTCCTCAGGCGTTATCAGATAGACAGTGTGGACATATCCACGGGCTCTGATTATGTAAGAGGGCTTATGGCGTTCTTTGATAAACGGTAATTTATGTTGAAGCGATTATACATATATGTATTGGCGACGGTGCTCTTGGCTTTGCCTTCTTTCTTAGCGAAGGCGGATGCTGACAGCACTCGTGTCGTGTTTGCAGGAGACGCTTTCCTGAAGCCACTGCAGAAACGGGACAGCGTGCTGATTGCGGACCAGATGAAATATGGTTTCCGTCTGGACAATGTCAAGGCAGGTACCGCCCTGGCGCTTCCTGATCTGTCACAGGGTATCCGTGACAGCGTGGAAGTGGTGGAAGGCTGGAGTCTCGATACTCTGAAATTCAGGAAGAAGAAGGCGGAGATGGACATTGAAGGCAGTATTGTCATCACCTCGTTTGACGAAGGCTCGTACGACCTTCCTCCTATTGCGGTCATGAGAACATTGCCCGACGGTCAGACTGATACGCTTTTCTTCAAGGGGCTTCATCTGGATGTAACGACAATGCCGGTGGACACGGCGACCTACAAGCCTCACGATATCAAGGCCCAGATGCGCTATCCTGTCACGTTCAGGGAAATTCTGCCGTATCTGCTTGGCGGACAGCTGCTTGCGGTGCTCATAATATTGGCGGTGGCGCTTTATATGATACATAAGAAGAAAGGTGCGGAAGAAGCCGGTTCCAGCGAGCCTGCATATATCGTGGCGCTCAAGAAACTGGACAAGTTCAGAGGCAACAAACTCTGGGCGCCTGAAAAGCAGAAGCAGTTCTACAGCGGAATAACAGACGTGCTGAGAGAATACATAGTGGCAAGATTCGGTATAGGCGCGATGGAAATGACCACTGCGGAAATTTTTGAAGGACTGAAGGACAAGGATATACCGCAGCCTCTGATGGAGGAGACGCGCGGACTGTTCCTTATGTCAGACCTTGTCAAGTTTGCCAAGATGACCGTTACCGACGAGGACAATGTCAAGGCTGTCCCTACTGCCGTACGTTTCGTAACCTCGACCTGGAAATATGAGGAAGAAGAATCCTCCGAGTCCGGTGCCGAAGACAAAAAGGAGGCCAAGTGATGTTTTTCGAATATCCTCATCTTCTGTGGCTGCTGCTCGTCCCGGTATTGCTTATAGCCCATTACATTTATCTGGAGCTTGCAGGACGCCGCCCTCATCTGAGAGTTCCGGACGTGAAATTCTGGAAAGCGGGAGGCCGTTCAGCAATGTCAGTGCTCAGGCATGTGCCGTTCATATTGCGTACTGTGGCTCTTGTGATGATAATCATCGCCATTGCCAGACCGCGTTCTTCTACCAAGATGGACAAGATCGACACGGAAGGCATTGACATAGTCCTTGCTATGGACGTTTCTACCAGTATGTTGGCCAGGGATTTCACGCCAGACAGAATCAGCGCGGCGAAAGACATTGCCATCGAGTTCATCTCGCAGAGGCCGTCCGACAGGATGGGAATCGTGGTCTTTGCCGGCGAGAGCTATACGCAGTGTCCTCTCACTACCGACAGGGCGACATTGATAAATCTGATGAAGGAGATAGAAACCGGTCTCATCGAGGACGGTACTGCCATCGGCAACGGTCTTGCTACCGCTGTGGCGAGGATGCAGTCGTCAGATGCGAAGAGCCGCGTGGTGATTCTCCTGACCGACGGTGTGAACAACAGCGGAGAAATCACTCCGCAGATGGCTGCAGACATAGCCAAGACCTATGGCGTGAGAGTATATACTATAGGTGTGGGAGCCAACGGTACGGCTCCGTATCCGGTGATTACGCCGTGGGGCGTGCAGGTGCAGGATGTGCAGGTGGAAATAGACGAGGACCTGCTCAAGAGCATTGCGGAGACTACCGGCGGAAAGTATTTCAGGGCTACGGACAATACCAAGCTCTCCGAAATATACAGTGAAATCAATAAGATGGAGAAGGCAAAAACTACGGTGGACAGTTTCCCTGTATATAAGGAAATGTTCACGCCGTTTGCTCTCGCAGCATTGTTCTGCCTGCTGCTTGAGGTTTGTATGTGCTTCGCCATCAAGAGATTGCCTTAAAAGGGCGGAAAGAAAGGATTTGTTATGATATATTTTGCACAAGCACAGTATCTGTTTCTCCTCCTGTTGGTGCCGGTTTTCCTGGTGCTGTACGGGGTGGTGAGATACAGGCGTGTACGCAATATAAGAAAGTTCGGTGACGAGAAGCTGGTGAAGGACCTTATGCCGTCCTACTCCGGAGCGAAAGGCTGGACGAGGATAATCTTGTTCTCGCTTGCTTTTCTGTTCTTCAGCATTGGCCTTGCCCGTCCTCAGATAGGTGCCAAACTCAAGGAGCACAAGAGCAAGGGTGCTGAGGTGATGATTGCCCTGGACGTGTCCAACTCAATGCTGGCCAAGGACTACTCTCCGAATCGTCTGGAGCGAGCCAAACTGGCGATATCCCGCCTGGTGGACAAGCTCAATGGGGACCGCATCGGTCTTGTACTGTTCGCCGGGACATCATTTGTCCAGCTTCCTATCACGACCGACTACGTGTCGGCGAAAATGTTCTTGGGAAACATCTCCACGGAGTCGGTTCCTGTCCAGGGAACTGCCATGGGTGACGCCATCAACACTTGCATAAGAAGTTTCAGTGCCCAGAGTGAGAACAGCCGTGCCATCGTGGTCATCACTGACGGTGAAAACCATGAGGACGACCCTCTGTCGGCAGCGAAGCAGGCGGCTGAGATGGGCATATCCGTATATACGATAGGTGTCGGTTCTTCTCAGGGACAGCCTATCCCGATGAAGGACGGTCTGCTTAAGGATTCCGATGGGAATATCGTGGTGACGAAGCTTGACGAAGCTACGCTCAAGCAGGTTGCCCAGGCAGGAAAGGGCGCCTATGTGCATGCGGGGAATGATGAATTCGGACTGAATCCGATTATCGACAATATCAGGAAACTTAATGACGAGGAATTCAATTCCATCGTTTTCGAAGAATATGACGAACAGTATATGTATTTCTTTGCGATTGCGCTTGTGCTGCTGGTTGTCCAGATGCTGATAGGGGAACGCAAGGTGTTCGGAAATCTGTTCGCTAAAAATTGAGGTTGTTTATGAGGTGGTTTAGAAATATTGTTGCGGTGATGACAATATTGTGTGCACTGTCATTGACCGTGTCCGCCCAGGTGGACAGGCACGATGTGCGTGCGGGAAACCGCAAGTTCCGCAAGGGGGACTGGAAGGCCGCAGATATATCTTACAGGAAGGCCCTTGTGAAGGATTCCACATCGGTTCCTGCAAATTTCAATCTTGCCAATACGCTCTACCGTACCGAGAACTATGATGAGGCGGCCAAGACGATGGAAAAGATCAAGGATTCGGCTCCGTCTTCGGCCAATGCCGCTGATTATTTCTACAATGTCGGGGATATAGCGATTGCCAAGAAGGATTGGCAGGGCGCCGTAACCGCGTTCAAGGAGTCGCTTCTGCGCAATCCTGGCGACCTGGAGGCGAAGGAGAACTATATCTACGCCAAGAAGATGCTTGAAAATCAGCAGAACGGTGGCGGCGGAAATGGTCAGGACAACCAGGACAATCAGGACAATCAGCAGAACAAGAATGACCAGAATGGCCAGGGTGACCAGAACCAGGATCAGAACAAGGACAAAAATCAGGACCAGAATCAGAATGACCAGAACAATCAGCCTCAGCAGAACAATCAGAACAATCAGAGCGGTCAGCAGGACGGTCAGCAGATGAAGATTTCACCGCAGCAGGCCCAGCAGATGTTGAGGGCCATTCAGGCTAAGGAAAAAGAGACTCAGGACAAGGTGAACAAAGAAAAGGCAGAGGCTCTCAAGTCGAGACAGAAAGAAAAGAACTGGTAACAGGAGAAGAATATGTTGGATATCGTAAGAAAAACAGGATTGACGATGCTGTTGGCGCTCATCACACTGACAGCTTTCGCCCAGACGGAAATCAAGGTGGATGCTCCGAACATCGTGGAGTCGGACGAGCAGTTCAATGTCACGTTCATAATCGAAGGCAGCAGCCGCCCGGGGAATTTCAGTTGGGCACCGGGAGATGACTTTACATTGGTGTGGGGCCCTCAGAGCGGCTCTTCGTCCAGCGTAAGCATAATCAATGGAAAGAGGACATCGTCATCCCAGTTCACTTACACATATATAATCGCGCCGAAGAAGACCGGCAAGTTCACATTGCCGCAGGCGACTGCAAAGGTAAAAGGTGAGATGATTTCATCCGCCCCTCTGCAGATAGAGGTGCTTTCCGGCGGATCTTCGTCGAATCAGGCTGCATCTGCTTCACATCCAAGCACTTCGCAGCGTTCTTCGTCCTCTGATGTGTCCTCATCCGACATTTTCCTGAGACTTTCCCTGAGCAAGACCAATGTGGTGGTAGGGGAGCCGATCAATGCTGAACTCAAGCTCTATCAGAGGGTGGACGTTGCAGGATATGAAAGCCCCAAGTTCCCTACATTCAACGGTTTCTGGAGCAAGGAGACGTATGCTCCGAACAATGTGAACTTCCAGAGAGAAGATGTGGACGGCCGTCTTTACAATGCCGCGACACTCCGCAGATATGTACTCGTACCGCAACAGACCGGAACTCTCGTCATTGACCCGGCCGAACTTGTCTGCCTTGTGAACGTGCGCTCTTCATCGAGTTCGGCCCGCAGCATTTTCGACAGTTTCTTCGATACGGGAACCACGACCATAAGGAAGCGCATAGCGACTTCGTCCGTCAAGGTCAATGTCAAGAATCTCCCTGGCGGGGCCCCGGCTTCATTCTGCGGAGGAGTCGGCAACTTCACCATAAACGCCAAGCTTAATCAGTCTCAACTTAAGGCGCACGAAGCCAATTCATTGATTATCACAGTGTCAGGACGCGGCAATGTGTCGCTTCTCGAGGCTCCTAAGGTGAACTTCCCTCCGGATATGGAGGTCTATGATACCAAGTCTTCTGAAAATACAACCCCGAACAGCGGCGGAACTTCAGGAAGCAAGACATTTGAATATCCGTTCATTCCGAGAAGTCACGGTGACTTCATCATAGAGCCGATAGAATATTCGTATTACAATGTGACGACCGGCAAATATGAGACATTGACTACCGCCCCTATTCCTTTCAATGTCGAGAAGGGTGATACTCCGGAAACTACCGGTTCGTCAATGCAAGTGGCGGTTCCGGACAGAAAGGATGTGAAGAATCTCGGTGAAGATGTCAGATATATCCGCACGAAAGAGCCTTCGTACAAGTTCAGGACCGTGTTCTTTGTGGGCAGTGCAGGATATTGGTTCGCATTGGTGTTGATTCTTTTCTGTGCTGTGATCATCTGGCTGGCTTTCAGGAAGATAGCCTCGAGAAGGGCCGATGTCGTGGGCAGCCGTAACAGACGTGCTACCAAGATGGCATTGTCCCGTCTCAAGACAGCCGAAGGCTTCCTCAGCAAGAATCTGTATTCCGCATTCTACGAGGAACTGCACAAGGCCCTGCTCGGTTTCATCTCGGACAAACTGAACATGGGTGCTGAGGAACTGAACAAGGACAATATCAAGTCCCAGCTTGTAGCAGGCAGCGTTTCCGCTGAACTTGCGGACCGTTTCGTGGCTCTGCTTGATGCCTGTGAGTTTGCGAGGTATTCTCCGGATGGCGGAAACGAAGCCATGAATACCCATTATAAAGAAGCTGTGGATGTCATTTCATCTATCGATTATGTCATGAAACGTAGAACATCAGGCGGGTCGGCTGCCAAGTCAGCTGCATTGGCCATAGCCTCCCTGCTCTTGTTGCAGACAGGTCTGCAGGCTGGGGAGACGGCTTATCTCGATTCTCTCTGGACTAAGGGTGCAAATGCTTATGCTTCAGGAAATTGGAGAGAGAGTACAGAGTCTTGGGGTACACTTGAGAAGGCCGGTGTGGTCTCTCCGGAACTGTATTACAATCTCGGAAATGCTTATTTCAAGTCAGGTGACAATGCCCGTGCGGTCCTTTATTATGAAAGGACACTTAAGGCAAATCCTTCATTCGCCGATGCGAGATATAACTTGGATATAGTCAGAAGCAGAATCAAGGACAAAATCGATGTCGTCCCGGAGTTCATTCTGAAGAGTTGGGCGAGGAAGCTCTGCTATACACTCAGTTCCAATGTGTGGGCTGTGCTGTCGCTGCTGTTTTTTGCAGTTTCATTGGCATTGGCCCTGGTTTTCCTCATGAGCCATTCGGCGGCAGGACGCAGATGCGGATTCTACGGAGCCATTGTGGTGTTTCTCCTGGCGGTGTCCTCGTTCAGTTTCGCACTGTGGCAGCGCAGCATGTTCCTGAAGCAGAGCAATGCCGTGATCATGACTCCGGTATCGTCCGTGAAGAGTTCACCTTCTGAGAACGCGTCCAAGGACCTGTTCGTGCTGCATGAGGGAACGGAGGTGAAGGTGCTGGATTCTGTGGGAGACTGGAATAATGTGGAGCTGTCTGACGGCAGGCAGGGCTGGATCAGAAACAATGAAATGGAAATAATATGAGAAAACTTTTCGTCACTCTACTGATGTCCGTGGCTGCGCTTTCCGGCGTTGCGCGGGCATCTGCTTTTTCTGACAGGGACAGTGTCCTCAGATTCGCATTTGTCACTGACACTCATCTTGCGACACATACCAGTGCGATAGAGGACCTCAGCGCGTGCCTGAGAGATATTAACAAGTCGGACTCTCTGGACTTCGTGCTTTTCGGAGGCGATATCACGGATTTCGGAACAGATGAGGAAATCGGTATAGCCAAGAGTATGATGGATACGCTTCGTGTCCCATATTTTGTCGTGCAGGGCAATCATGATGCAAACTGGTCTGAAAGCGGCTGCAATACTTTCCTGAAAGTGTTTGGATATGAGCACTTTTCGTTCGCCAAAAAGGGATGGCGTTTTATAGGCTGCAACAGCGGTCCGGATATGCGCATGGCTCCGGGACTTGTGCCGAAGGAGACTATGGAGTGGCTCGGCTCTCTTGAAAATGAGGGCAGGAGCATTTTCATAAATCATTATCCGATGGATTCGTCGGTCCTGAATTATTTCGATGTCACCAAGCAGCTCAAGCGTCTCGGGGTGCGGTTCTGTGTCGGAGGACATTGGCACAGGAATGTGGTGAAGAACTATCAGGGAATTCCTGCGGTGCTGTGCCGCTCGTCATTGTCAGCAGGGGCTGTGCCGGGATATAACATTGTCCGGATCAACGGGGACAATATCAGTTTTTCCGAAAGGCGGATCTATGGAGATACTGCGGTGGAATTTGCTCCGTGGTACAGGTATCATTTTTCGGGAAATGCTCCTCAGGACAGTGTGAAGTATGACAATGACGGTTTGCCGGAAGATTATCCGTGGATGCGCTATGACGTGAACGTGCGCTATCCTCAGGTCAAGGAGAACTGGAAGCGTTCGTTCGAGGCCAATATAGTGGCAGGTTTTGCTGTGCGTGGAGGTCGGGCATATTTCCCGCTTGCCTGTGGTGTAGTCAAGTGCATATCCCTGAAGGACGGCTCTGAAATCTGGTCAAGGCAGTTCGACGGAAAGATATATTCGACTCCAGCGATAAGCGGAAAGACATTGGTCTTCGGATGTACCGACGGCAATGTCTATGCTCTGAATGCCTCAGACGGTTCTGTGAAATGGAAATATCATACTGAGAAATCAGTGCTGGCTTCTCCTGCCATCATGGATGGCCTGGTGTACATCGGCGGCTCTGACCACAAGTTCAGGGCATTGTCCCTGAAAGACGGAAGTGCGGTGTGGACTTATTCTCCGGTTGAGGGGCATGCCATTTCCACGCCTTATTGTGATGGTGAGAGGGTGGTTTTCGGCACATGGGGAAGGACGCTTTATTCTCTGGATCCGCGTACCGGCAGGGAACAGTGGAAGTGGACGGTGAAAAAGCCTTCCAGAATGTATTCTCCTGCGCATTGTGTGCCTGTCTATGGTTCGGGACGCATATTCGTAGCCGTGCCTGACAGGAAGATCTATGCTATAGATGCTGCTACCGGCAAATGTCTTTTCAATGTAGATGGCGGCAGGGATGCGCTCTGTGGAAGTGAGGATGGAAAGACCGTGTTCTCCAAAGTGATGTTCGGCAAGGCCTATGCGTTCCGTTCCGATGTTCCGGCCCCTGTAGGCGGTGGCGAAATTTCGTCCGGCAACAAGCTCTGGGAGGTGGCGGACAGTCTCGGATACGATATCGGGACCTCTGCATTGACGGAAAAAGACGGGGTGCTGCTGATTCCGTCGGACAAGGGCAATATCGTGGCTCTGGACGCTGCGACGGGCGAATTCCTGTGGGCGCACAAGGTGTCAGTGGCATTGGTGAATCCGCTGAAGGTGTCTTCCGACAAGAAACGGATGACTGTCCTTGCGTCAACGATGGACGGCACCGTGACGCTGCTTACGATTGAGAAATAACGGTTGTGCTATATGCCGGCGGTGAGGCGGAAGTGCCAGAGGACAATGCCGGCTGTGACTGAGATGTTCAGCGAGTGCTTGGTCCCGTACTGTGGGATTTCCAGGACGCCGTCTGAACTGCTTACGACTTCTTGCTGTACGCCCTCGACTTCATTTCCGAAGACCAGGGCGTATTTCTTTCCCTTTTCGGGGATGAACTTGTCCAGACTGATCGAGTCTTCGGCCTGTTCCACGCTCAGAATGGTGTAGCCTTCTTCTTTGAGCCTGCCTATCACATCCATTGTGGAAGGGGAGTGCTCCCATTCGACGCTGAATTCGGCGCCGAGTGCGGATTTGTGGATTTCTGCTGACGGAGGTGTGGCGCAGATGCCGCACAGCCATATCTTGTCCACTTTGAAGGAGTCGGCGCTTCTGAATACGGAGCCGACATTGTGCGCGCTTCTGATATTGTCCAGCACTACACAGACTCCTGAGTCAGGGAGTTCTTTATATTGTTCTGCAGTTACTCTTCCGAGTTCTATGTTCAGCAGTTTCCTGTTTTTCATCGGTTTATTTCGATTTTCTGCAAATTTATGCAAATCTTGAACAGTTTCTAAATTGTTTCATCCGAAAAATGCTATATTTGTAGTACATCATTGATTTTAACAGCTTCTTATATGAAACAGGATCTACAGATTTTTGAATTAATCAAGAAAGAAAGAGAAAGACAGTCTCAGGGCCTTGAACTGATAGCCTCGGAAAACTATGTCACTGACCAGGTGATGGAAGCAATGGGTTCAGTTTGCACGAACAAATATGCGGAGGGGTATCCGGGAAAAAGATATTACGGGGGTTGTGAGGTAGTTGACCAGATCGAGCAGACTGCGATTGACAGACTCTGCGAACTGTTTGATGCTGAATACGCAAATGTCCAGCCTCATTCCGGAGCCCAGGCAAATCTCGCAGTGGAGATGGCAGTCCTGAATCCGGGAGATACCTTCATGGGACTCGACTTGTCCCAGGGCGGTCATCTTACTCACGGTTCGCCGGTGAATGCTTCAGGAATCCTTTACAAGGCAGTGGCCTATGGTCTTGATCCTGAAACGGGATGCATCGATTACGACCGTATGGAGGAGTTGGCTAAAGAGCATCGTCCGAAACTTATCATAGGCGGCGCTTCCGCATATTCCAGGGAGTGGGATTATGAGAGGATGAGAAAGATAGCTGATGAAGTAGGCGCATTGCTTTGGGTGGATATGGCTCATACTGCGGGACTTATCGCTGCAGGCCTTCTCAAGAATCCTGTGAAGTACGCTCATATCGTGACATCTACTACCCACAAGACATTGCGCGGACCTCGCGGGGGCGTTATTCTCATGGGCAAGGATTTCGATGATCCTCAGGGCCGCAAGACTCCTAAGGGCGAGGTGAAGAAGATGTCCCAGATCCTGAACTCAAGCGTGTTCCCGGGTATCCAGGGCGGACCTCTCGAGCATGTGATTGCTGCCAAGGCTGTTGCATTCTATGAGGCGATGCAGCCTGAATACGTGGAATATCAGAAACAGGTTGTCGCAAATGCCCAGGCCATGTGCGCGAGATTCATTTCCAAGGGTTATAAGGTGGTTTCAGGCGGCACGGACAATCATCTGATGCTTATCGACCTCCGTACCCGTTTCCCAGAGGTGAACGGAAGAGTGGCTGAGACAGAGCTGGTAAAGGCTGACATTACCGTAAACAAGAATATGGTTCCGTTCGACAGCCGTTCCCCATTCCAGACTTCAGGAATCAGAATCGGTACTCCTGCTGTGACTTCAAGAGGTTTCGTGGAGAAGGATATGGAAGATATCGTGGAACTTGTTGATAGCGTTTTGGCTTCCGCTTCCGAGCATCTCGACGCCATCACTGCCAAGGGAGAAAGGACTCCGGAGCAGCTTGCTTCTCTCGAAGAGCACAATGCAGTGCTTGAAGAGGTCAAGAGAAAGGTTCACATGATGACCAGCGGAAGACCTTTGAACAGGTACTAGTCAGTTAGTCAGTAAATCAATAAAGAGGGTGACTAAAAGTCTTGATAGACTTTTTTGTCACCCTCTTCATCGTTATGTGCCTTCTTATTTGAGAGACCGCACCACGCGGAATCCCATGATGTCGTACACGACAGGGCCGCTGCCAATGCTCTGGTTGGTCTTGCAGTTCCCGTTCTGTATACGCCAGGTCTTGACCGAGCAGTTGTGGGTGTAGGTTCTGTAGCATCCGCCTCTTGTGATGACAAGTTGTTCGGTCATGTCGCGAGGGGTCTCCGGTCCCCAAGGATCGGTCTCCTCGGCGTCGCTCGCGTAGTCCAATGAGATGTACCATTCGCCGGTCATTTCCTCGATGTTGCCGCTGAGGTCATACAGACCAAGGGCGTTAGGTTTCTTGAGGCCGACAACATGGACATGCTCCTCCTCTCCTATCTTTGAATTATCCTCGAACCATCCAACCTCGTCAAGATCGTCGCTTCCCGCATAGTAGAAAGGATACTTCTCGTTTTCAGGCCCGCCTTTGGCCGCGTACTCGTACTCGGCGTTGGTAGGAAGGCGGTAGCCGTTGGCCTCCTTGTTCCTTGTGACCGTGGCTTCAAGCAATTCCTTGCCGGTCTCCCTGTCCCACTTCGTGTTGGAGAACGTGTAGACCGGAGTGTAGCCTTTCTGTTCGCTAAGCTTGTTGCAGTAGTTCATCGCCTCGTAAAGTGTCACTTTTGAGACAGGGTAGAGATCGTTGCTCTTGTCGTTGGACGGGTTGTAGCCCATCACCTGGAGGAACTCCCTCTGCGTGACCTCGTAACGTCCGATCTCGAAAGCCGAGATGTTGACCTTGTGGGAGTTTTTCTCGTCTTTGATGTTCTTGACGGTCGAATAGTACTCGCTTGGCTGCTTGCCGAGGATGAACGAGCCGGCTCCGACGGTCACCATGTCAAACGGCTTGAAGTTAGGGTTGGTCTCCTTTCCAGTTCCAGGTGTAGTGCCGCCACCGCCTGTGGAGTTGGTGGTCACGACGGCGAAGTAGGTCTTGCTGTCATTCGCCTTCTCGTTGATGACCTGGTAGCGGACAGCGTCCGTGAAGTCTGCCGCGACACCGCTGCCAGGGGTCACCGTCGAGCCTTCCGTGACGACGATCACCGGCTTTAGTGCGGTGACATCCGTGCCTTCGGGCATCGTGATGGTGATTGTCGGGTAGTTGATCACACTTGAGATCTGTCCGGGGATGAGGAACTGCGTGATGGCCGCACCGGTTTCGGTGCCTGGCGTGGGATCCACGGTTTCTCCTCCGCTCTCTCCGTTCTGCATGACGGTGATCGTGTAGGTGTCCACCTCGGTGTCGTTAAGGTAGGCTGTCACATCGATTGTGGTCTGGCGAGGATTCGCTGTAGTGTTCTTCGCCACGGAGAGGGACAGGCGTGCCTTGCTGCATGACGCCATGCACCACATCTTGTCCGCTGCCGGGACATTCGTCTTGAACTTGTAGTCACCCAGGTCGCCGCCTTTGTCGTCGACAAATGAGATGGCGCTGGTCATGACTCCGGACTTGTCAACCGTGAGAATGCCGTTCTCCTGATCAAAGGAGATGATGCCCTCGGGGATCTGTGAGATCGTCGTGGAGAGCTCTACTTTGGCCACCGGATCATCGCCGCTTCCTTCGCATGAGGCGAAGGAGAAGGCGACGGTGAGAGCCGACAAAAAACATGCTATCTTTCCTAATTTCATAATCTTTTCATTTACTGTTACTTAATGCTTCTTACGACACGGAATCCGGTAGTGTTTCTGGTCTCGGCTCCGGCCTGATAGTTTGAATCATAGAGCTTGCCTTTGTAATCCGATCCGGAGTAGTAGCCTCCTCTGATGATCTTGCCTCCGTTCCTGCTTTCAGGAGCCCCGACAGGGTCTGTCTCAGGATCGGTGGTCTG
>ULNT01000977.1_pt1 | contig 16846 bp, 10 predicted proteins | sample 1952001 | NCBI WGS metagenome assembly ULNT01 (sample SAMEA4835585, study PRJEB28245) | human gut metagenome | biome: gut microbiome; material: fecal sample | place: Denmark | collected 2008
CCTTGCGAAACTTGAGTTATTTTATTTATTTTCAGGACAATGCAGAAGAACATCATAGCGGCGGTTGCCGACAATATGGCGATAGGCCGTGACAATGAACTGTTATGGCACATCTCAGCGGACATGAAGTATTTCCGCAGAGTAACCATGGGCTGTCCCATCATAATGGGCTATAAGACATGGCTTTCCATCGGCCGCCCCCTTCCCGGCCGCCGGAACATTGTCATAACCAAAAGTCATTTCGATGCCCCTGAAAGCGTGGTGCAGGTGCCTGACGTCGCCTCCGCTTTCGTTGCCGCGGAAGAAGTTCAGGTCAATGCCGCTGCTGCGCAATGTTCTGCAGGTCAATGTTTTATTATCGGCGGTGCGAAGACATATGAGCGCACGTTGGCCCAGGTGGACAAGCTCTACATCACCCATGTCCATACCTCAGTCACCGATGCCGACGCCTTCTTTCCTGCCATCGACCCTGCCGTCTGGACATTGCAGTCAGAAACCCCTCCTGAAACCGACCCCGAGAACGGCCTTCAATATTCATTCGCCGTGTACGTCAGAAAATAGCTGAGCTGTGCTGGCAGATTAGTTCCGCTATAGTTCATCGCCCGTAAAATGCTTCCCATCATGTTCCGGTGCTTTCAGTCCAAGAAACTCGAATCTGAACCAATGAGCATACGGATAAGACTGTAAATATCTATATAATGAGCTGATACATAATTGATTATGCTGACTTAAGGCGAAGTGTAAATATGCTCATTACCCTAATTTTTTATGGGGGTGAGCATATTTGGGTATTGTCTTAGAACTGCGTAATATGCTATAGTTCAATATGTTATAGGTGTTTTTGTGACGTTAAGGATATGCTCATTGGTTCCAAAATTGAGCAACAAGGTGACACCAGGCGGACTATGCTATCAGCGAACAGCTGGATAATCCGTGGCGAATTGCGACAAAGCACCTGAGCAGAGCAGGCCTTTGCCGCTGCTGGTGTGATTCCGTGCCACGAAATCTTCTTCTGTGCACCGGCAGCTGGATGTCACATTTATTTTGGAAAGTCGAAGATGGGACTCAGTTTCGGCATTGGCTATAACTTGCAACTCGCCAAAGTATCTTACAGCTACGGTTCAGGATATCCTGTTGACGAAAATTTCGGTGGGGTATCAATCTCTGCTGCATTCGACTTCTAGTTCGGTAATAATCTACTTTCAACTTGTCCGTGAAGCCCCGCCTTCTCACGGACAAGTTGCTGATTTTGAATAACTTGTCCGTAGAAAGGCTACTTTTTACGGACAAAATTCATTTAAATGGGCAACCTGAATCAGGAATATGCTATTTTCATTGAAAACGGATAGCCGGACAGAAAAAAGCACTAACTTTGTGGGTGAAAAAATATAGGCAAAGATGCAGAAGATTTGGAAAAAGGCCCTGGTTTATGTGGGCATCGTAGCGCTCTTTTTGGCACTGGCGTATGGATTCGTGCCACAAGTGCTTGGCGGAAAGATAGTTAACCAGAGCGATATATCAGGTTATGTGGGCATGGCCCATGAAGCCAATGAGTGGAACGCGGCACATCCGGATGACCGTACCGCCTGGACCAATTCCATGTTCGGCGGAATGCCTACCACGATGATAACCGGCAATCCAGAGGGCGACTGGACGCAGAAAATATATGACGCATTTCTGCTCGGACGTCGTCCAGCCACATATCTGTTCATCGCATTGCTCGGCGCATTCCTGCTGATGCTGTCGCTCGGCATTGACAAGATACTTGCTGTCGGCGGAGCTGTCGCGGTCGCATTCTGCTCTTACAACATGCAGATTATCCAGGTCGGACACAATACCAAGATGATGGCCATCGCGTGGTTACCGTGGGTGCTTGCAGCCGTCATTTTTACATACAGGGCGGCATTGGGAATGTACCGCAGGGAAGATGACATTGACCCGAAACCTGAAAAGAAGGGCTGGCGGGCGTGGATTCCGCAGGCGGTACTCGGCGCGGCGCTGTTCGGAATGGCATTGAACTTCCAGATCAAGGCAAACCATATCCAGATTTCGTACTATCTCGCGATTGTCATATTCTGCTATGCCATAGGACTTTTCATCTGGCTCGTCGCAGACAAGGAGCGCCGTCACGGACTCGGCAAATTCTTTGCCGCATCGTTCCTCCTGCTGTTTCTCGGACTCGTCGGAATAGGAGCCAATGCCAACAAACTTATCCCGATGTACCGATACTCGCACCAGACAATGCGTGGCGGTTCGGAACTGGCTTCGGAGCAGACGTCGGACAATGCCGGGAAGTCCAAAGGCCTTGATATAGAATATGCTACGTCATGGTCTTACGGATGGCAGGAGCTTCCGAATCTTATGATTCCGGACTTCAACGGAGGCTCATCGGCCCAGGAGATGAATCCTTCCAAGTCGGAAACCGTGAAAGTTCTGAAAAAATATGGACAGCCTAATGTAAGGCAGACGGCCAAGTCACTGCCGCTTTACTGGGGACCTCAGCCGTTTACGGCCGGGCCGATGTACATGGGTGCCATCACCATCTTCCTGTTCATATTGGGTCTGCTTCTATGTGAAGGAAAAGACAAATGGTGGATACTCGTAGCCACGATTATAGCCATATTCCTCGGACTCGGCAAGAATTTCATGCCGTTCACCAGGTTCTGGTATGAATATATGCCGTTCTACAGCAAGTTCAGGACTGTGTCAATGGCATTGGTCGCACTTCAGGTGACGCTGCCGATGCTCGGATTCATTGTTCTGGACAAGATACTCAAGGGCGGAGTGGATTTCGCGCGGTTCAAGAAACAGGGCACCGTCGCACTTGCATTGACAGCAGGAGTCTGCCTCCTGTGCTGGATTTTCCCGGGCATTGCCGGAGATTTCACTGCCGACATGGACAGCCAGTATCCGTCAGAACTTGTGGCAGCATTCCAGCAGGACAGACAGAGTCTTCTGTCCCATGATGCTATGATGTCGTTCTGGCTGATCGTATTTACTTATCTGATAATACTTTGGACCTATTCCAAACCGAAAGAAGGACAGACCCAATCTGCTAATGGCAGAAGGCTTTCGGCAGGACTTGCCATCTCCGCACTGGTGCTTCTGAACATGTTCACGGTGGGCAAGAGGTATCTGAATTCCGACCATTTCACGACGCCTAAGAACTTCAACGGCCAGTTCGCCCAGAGGCCTGTGGATGAGGCGATTCTTGCAGACGAGGAACTCGATTATCGCGTCCTGGACCTCTCAGTCAATGTCTTCAATGACTCTCATCCGAGCTATTGGCACAAGAATATCGGCGGATACAGCCCTGTGAAAATGCAGCGCTACCAGGATCTCATCGACCGTCATCTGACCGGCGAAATAAATTCGATAATAAAGACTGTCAATGCTGCCGGGACGATGGAAGGTCTTATGGCTTCATTCCCGAGAGTGCCGGTATTGTCAATGCTGAATGACAAATACATAATTCTCGACGGCAACAGCGCCCCTGTGGTCAATCCTCGCGCTATGGGCAATGTCTGGTTCGTGGATTCTGCTGCACGCGCGCTTTCGGCCAATGAGGAAATATCGATGTTGGACGGCATTGACCTTCATACTACAGCCGTCATCGGTCCTGATTTTGCCTGGGCAGCGGATGCCGTGGACGCATGCTCACTCGCCGGCGCTTCGATAGAGGCGAAACTTGCCTCTGCACGGGATACTGTATATATGACCTCCTATGCGCCTAACGAACTGCGCTACCACTATCGCGCATCTTCTGATAAGGTAGTGGTATTCAGTGAGATATATTATCCTGACGGATGGACATTGACCTTGGCGGACAATCCTTCCGGAGATCCCCTGAAACTGTTCCGTGCGAACTGGACGTTGCGCGGGGCGATTCTTCCGGCCGGAGAACACGATATCGTCATGCGTTTCGCTCCGGCATCATATCGCATCAGCTCGAACATATCACGGGCGTCATCCATTCACCTCATTCTCCTCATCCTTCTTTCAGCAGGCGGGGTGCTATGCGGAAAGTTTACGGTTCAGAGATAAATTTTCAAACTGGAGGCAAGGTTCTTATTTCGTAAGAGAGTCGAGCAGAGCTGCCATGCGGGCAGTGAGAGCTTTGCGTGAGAACTGGCGTATGGCGTCAGACTGGTCGTCGTCCTTCAGAATTTCGTTCAGCTCGGTCTCCCCGGAATGGGCCACCTGCATATCTTCGGTGTCGTCTCCCGCCTTGAACTTGTTCCAGCACAGGTTTATGTAAGAGGCTACGGACTCCTTGTCATCCCAGCCGAAAACCACACCTGCACCCGTCTGGTTCACGATTCTCGCCATCGCACCATCGGTCTGTCCGATGCCGAGGATAGGGTTCATCGATGCCAGATACTCAAACAGCTTGCCCGGCAACGTGGCCTTGTATTCAGGCTCCTTTCTGAGCGGCAGGATAAGCAGTGATGCGTTTTTCTGCTCACGCACAGCCACATTGTGGTCCTGATAACCGAGATTCACGAGATGGTCTCCAAGCCCTGATTCCCTTATGGAAGATATGATTTCGCTGTCGGTCTTTCCAGTAAGCCTGATACGCAGCATCTTGTCGAAATCAGGGTCAGACTGGCATTTTTCCGCAAGAGCCTGCCAGACGACTTCAGGGTTGCCGTCAGAGGCGAAAAGCCCGGTATGGGTGATGTTGAAATATCCGTCCGGTTCCACTACCTGATCGAAATCGTCCTCGTCGAAACCATTGGTAATCAGTTCGACAGGCGTATCGGTCATGGTCTGGAAATCCTCCTGCACCAGCGGCGAAACCGCAACTACCACAGTGGCGTCGTCCAGCACCTGCTGCTCCAGGCGCTGATGCTTTTTCTTGGCCCAGCCGCACAGACACAGATGCTTGAAGTAGAACATTCTGGTCCACGGGTCCCTGAAATCAGCCACCCACGGAAGTCCTGTGGCGGCAGCCAACTTCCTGGCAATCAGGTGCATTGACTGAGGAGGGCCGGTACTTACGATAGCGTCCACCGGATGTTCCTTCAGGTATTTCTTCAGAAATCTTACAGACGGCCTTACCCATGTCACGCGAGGATCCGGGATAAACAGATTGCCCCTCAGAAAAAGCATCAGCTTCTGCTTGAAAGTCTTTTCCTGATGGTTGATCGGGTTCACCTCCTGCTTCGTGGCGTCATTGGCCTTTCCCGTCAGTTTCCGGTACAATGAATAGAATTCCGTGATGTGGCGTCTTATGATGACGGCGTCTTTCGGAACGTCCTCTTCCAAGCTCTTGTCAATGCTTGTCATCTCCGGGTTTTCCGGTGTGTAAATCACAGGCTGCCAGCCAAATTGCGGCAGATACTTGCTGAATTTTACCCACCTCTGGACGCCAGATCCTCCGGTCGGCGGCCAATAATATGTTATGATAAGTACTTTCTTCATATCGGTATAGTATCGGTGTAAAGTTAGGGATTATTTCGTAAATTTGCCTGATTCAACTAACTCTATTTCCGAGATGGCGAAGAAACAGGCGGAAGATACACCGCTTCTGAAACAATATTTTGCGGTCAAAGCGCAGCACCCTGAAGCGATACTGCTGTACAGGGTAGGAGATTTCTATGAAACATATTCTGATGATGCAGTACTGGCAAGCAAGGTCCTGGGCCTTGTCCAGACCAGACGCTCCAACGGAGACAAGGGAACCGTGCCTATGGCCGGATTTCCGCATCACGCTATAGAACAATACCTTACGAAACTCATCCGCTCCGGTTACAAGGTGGCGGTCTGCGACCAGCTTGAGGACCCGAAACTCGTAGGCGGCAGGACACTTGTAAAGAGGGGAGTGACGGAGATGGTGACTCCCGGCATTGCCTTCGGCGAGAATATGCTCGACGGAAAGGAGCACAATTACCTCATGGGATTGACTTTTTCCAAAGACCAATGCGGAGCGGCCTTCCTGGACGTGTCCACCGGAACATTCCAAGTAGCTCAGGGCAGTGTGGAGTACATCGGCACTCTGATAGCCTCACTGTCGCCGAAAGAGATCGTGGTGCAGCGGGGCTATGAAAAAAAGGTGAAGGAACTCTACGGAGACAATCTGTATGTGTCCACGCTGGACGAATGGGCGTTTGTCTATGATTCAGCCGTGGAGAAACTGAAGAGGCAGCTGAAAGTGGAATCCCTGAAGGGATATGCCATTGACACATATCCTCTCGGCATCTGCTCTGCAGGCGCGCTCGTGGTGTATCTGGAGCAGACGCAACACACCGGATTGGCGAACATCTGCTCGATTTCCAGAATAGACGGCAGCAAGTTCGTCTGGATGGACCGCTTCACTATCAGGAACTTGGAGATATTTGCGGCCTCATCGGGCGGAGAAGGAGTGGCACTCGTGGACGTCATTGACAAATGCTGTTCACCTATGGGCTCACGACTGTTGAGGGGATGGCTGGCAATGCCTTCCGTAGATCTGAATGAACTGAACTCAAGGTATGACATAGTAAGTAGCTTCACCGGCAACAGGGAAAAGCTCACGGCGGTTCAGGAACATATCGGCAACATCGGAGATCTGGACAGGATGATGTCCAGGGCGGCTACAGGCAAGATTATGCCCCGGGAAGTGCTTCAGCTTTCACGCGGACTGTCACAGCTCGGCCCTATAAAGGAATTGTGCACCGGAGATTGCGCGCCATTGACAGAACTGGTCTCGTCGATAAGCGACTGCAATGCGCTTCACGACGAAATCTCAAAGACATTGACCCCGGAAGCTGCGGCCGCGATAGGCAAGGGCGATGTGGTGGCCTCCGGAGTGAATGAGGAACTCGACCGGCTGAGGGAGATTTCCCGAGGCGGAAAGCAGTACCTGCTGAACATGCAGCAGAGAGAGACTGAACGCACCGGAATCTCCTCATTGAAAATAGGTTACAACAATGTTTTCGGCTACTACATCGAGGTACGCAATGCCCACAAGGACAAGGTGCCGGAAGATTGGATCCGCAAGCAGACTCTTGTCAATGCAGAGAGATACATTACTCAGGAACTGAAGGACTACGAGCAGCAGATTCTGTCGGCCGAAGACAAGATATATGCTTTGGAATCAGCCATTTATGGTGCGTTGGTCTCCAAAATCCAGGAATCCATAAGAAGCATTCAGGCCAATTCCGCGATTGTGGCCAAACTCGATGTTCTTGCGGGTTTTGCTGAGCTGGCATTGGAAAACAGATACTGCCGTCCGGAAGTGAACTCCGGCCTGTCACTCGAAATCAAGGCGGGGCGTCATCCGGTCATCGAGACGCTGATGAGACCTAGCGAGGAATATGTGCCGAATGACATAATGCTGGACAATAAAAACCAGCAGATCATCATTCTGACCGGTCCGAACATGTCCGGAAAGTCAGCATTGCTGAGGCAGACGGCATTGATCGTGCTCCTGGCGCAGATCGGCTCATTCGTGCCGGCGGATTCCGCGAAATTCGGATGGTTCGACAAGATTTTCACCCGCGTTGGCGCTTCGGACAATATCTCCAGAGGAGAATCCACGTTTATGGTGGAGATGCTGGAAACGTCAATGATTCTGCACAATCTCTCCGAGCGTTCGCTTGTGCTTCTCGATGAAATCGGCAGGGGCACATCCACGTATGACGGCATGTCCATAGCGAGGGCGATAGTGGAGTATATTCACGAATACGGAAAGGGGGCGAAGACGCTTTTCGCCACACATTACCATGAACTGAATGACCTGGAAAGCCTGTATTCGGGTGTCAAGAATTTCCATGTGGCTGTCAAGGAAATAGGGAAGGAAGTCATCTTCCTGCGTAAACTGAAAGAAGGCGGCACTGCCCACAGCTTCGGTATCCACGTGGCGAGAATGGCCGGAATGCCTAAGGAAGTGTTGGAGTCGGCAGAGAAAACATTGGCCGCGCTCGAGGCGTCAGGCGGTGAAACGATAAGCAAACCTTCCCCAGATCAATGCGGGAAGATAATAAAGCCTTATAACACTAAAGAGGGCAGGGTGGAGAGCGACGGCTCCATCCAGCTGTCTCTATTCCAGCTTGATGATCCTACATTGTCTTCAATCAGAGATACTTTGAAAGATGCGGACCTTAACAATATGACGCCTATGCAGGCTTTCGACATGTTGAGGGACATGAAGAAGGAACTTGGAATTTGATAAGCGATAATTATAACACCATTTAACACTATATTATGACATTGAAAACTTTTTTGGCGGCAGTATCATTGACATTGATCTCCCCTATGTTTGCCTTCAGCAATGACGGCTCTTATCAGGTGACTTCTCCGGACGGGCAACTTCGCGCGACGGTGGTGGTGTCTGACGTGATTACATATACGGTGGCGCGTGATGCCCAGGTGCTCATCGCTCCTTCCGAGATAAACATGACATTGTCCGACGGCATCGTGTTCGGAGTCAATGACAAGGTGAAGAAGGTCAGGAACACCTCTGTGGATCAGGTCCTGCCGACGATTGCCTATAAGAAGGCCGAGGTTGTGGACCGTTACAATGAGATGAAGCTCGAGTTTAAGGAGTTCTCTCTGGTTTTCCGTGCGTATGACGAGGGTGTGGCCTACAGGTTCGTGAGCAAGCTGAAGTCCGGCAGCGATGTGGTCAGTGAGAAAGCGGAATTTGCGTTTGCGAAAGACTGGACGGCCTATATTCCGTATGTGCGCCAACATGTCCAGAGCCTGGAGACTCAGTTCTACAATTCGTTTGAGAATACTTATGCTGTTCATCCGCTTTCCGGGTGGAACAAGGAGCGTCTGGCATTTGCGCCTGTTGCGGTAGCTGCTGACGGTGGCGTGAAGGTGCTGATTACTGAGGCGGACCTGATGAACTATCCGGGAATGTTCCTGTACAATGAAAAAGGCGGCTCCTCTCTCTCCGGAAGATTTGCGGGCTATCCGAAAGAGGTGAAGCAGGGTGGACACAACAGGCTTCAGATGGAGGTGCAGTCGAGGGAGACCTATATCGCCAAGGCTTCTGCGGCTGAGAAGTTCCCGTGGAGAGTGATCATGGTTACGGCCAATGATGCTGACCTTGCCGTGAATGACATGGTCTGGAAACTGTCCATTCCTCAGGACCCTGAGGCTGATTATTCTTGGGTCCGTCCGGGAAAAGTCGCCTGGGACTGGTGGAATGACTGGAATGTTTATGGTGTGGATTTCCGTGCCGGCATAAACAATGACACATATAAATATTACATTGACTTTGCTGCTGCAAACGGTATCGAGTATGTAATTCTGGATGAAGGTTGGGCAGTGAACCTGCAGGCGGACCTTATGCAGGTGATTCCTGAAATCGATCTTCCGATGCTGACGGAATATGCGAGAGAACGTGGCGTGGGCCTGATTCTGTGGGCAGGATACTGGGCGTTCGACAGAGATATGGAGAATGTATGTAAGCACTATTCCGAGATGGGAATCAAGGGCTTCAAGGTGGACTTTATGGACAGGGATGACCAGGTGATGGTGGATTTCCACAGGCGTGCTGCCGAGACTGCCGCCAAATATCATCTGATGGTGGATTTTCATGGAACGTACAAGCCGGCCGGCCTGAGCAGGACATATCCGAATGTGGTGAATTACGAGGGTGTGCACGGTCTCGAGCAGATGAAATGGAGCGATTCTTCTGTGGATCAGGTGACCTATGATGTTACTGTTCCGTTTATCCGTATGGCTGCCGGTCCGATGGACTATACACAGGGCGCGATGAGAAATGCCACGAAGGGCAATTATCGTCCGGTCAATACAGAGCCTATGAGCCAGGGTACCCGTTGCCGCCAATTGGCTGAGTATGTGGTTTTTGACTCGCCTCTCAATATGTTGTGCGACTCACCTTCAAACTATATGGCCGAGCCTCTGTGCACCAAGTATATTGCAGAATGTCCTACGGTTTGGGACGAGTCGTTGGCTGTAAACGGCAAGATCGGGGAATATATTACATTGGCCCGCCGCAGCGGTGAGACCTGGTATGTCGGTTCATTGACCGGATGGCAGGCCCGCGAGCTGGTTCTGGACTTGAGCTTCCTCGGCGAGGGAGAGTGGACGATGGAGGTTTTCCACGACGGTGTCAATGCAGACAGGGCCGCGAGGGACTTCAAGCATGAACTGGTACCTGTACCGGCAGACCGTCAGGTGAAGATCAACATGGCTCCGGGCGGTGGCTGGACAGCCAAGATAACAAGATAGAAGCCTGTCGGATGAATACTAAGGAGATATTTCACAGAACTGAACTTCTTTTGGGAGAGGATGTCATGGGCGTCCTCTCCTCTGTGAAAGTGATCATATTCGGAGTCGGCGGAGTGGGCAGCTGGTGTGCGGAAGGACTTGTCAGAAGCGGAGTTGCGCATCTGACCATTGTGGATTCGGACAAGGTGAGCGTTACCAATGTGAACAGGCAGCTTATGGCTACGGTCAGAACTGTCGGTCAGGTAAAGGTTGAGGCGCTCAAGGCCCGGCTTCTGGACATCAATCCCGATGCTGAAATTCAGGCGTTGCAGGCTGTGTACAATCAGGAGTCGGCTGATTCTTTCGACTTGGATTCGTTTGATTATGTGATAGATGCGATAGATTCACTGAAGGACAAGGCATTGCTGATTCTGCGTGCTTCACAGAGCCGGGCCAAGTTTTTCTGCTCGCTTGGGGCAGCATTGAAAACAGACCCCCAGAGGGTGAAGGTGGCGGAGTTCTGGCAGGTGAGCGGCTGTCCGTTGGGCGCTGCTCTGCGGAAAAAGCTGAAGCGGGCCGGGACTTTCCCTGCGCACAAGTTCCTGTGTGTCTATGATGACGAGGTGCTGCCGAACAGGGGGCTCAATCATGAATGTGAGGGGGATGACAGCATGTGGAATGCCACCAAGGCCCAGATAAACGGCACCACGGCGCATATTACCGCGATTTTCGGAATGACTCTGTCCGGACTCGTGGTGGATGACATATATAAGAATGTGTTGAAAAATGCCGCTCAGAATAATAACCAAAGCTAATTTGTATTAAATTTGCCAAGATATTGTAATAACTAATTTATATATTATTAATGACACCGGAACAACAGAAAAAATTCCAGTACTGGCAGTGGCGGACCATTATCGGTACAATGATAGGATATTCTATCTTCTATCTCGTAAGGAAAAACTTCTCATTCGCCATTCCGGGACTGACTGTTGAATATGGAATAACCAAAGCGACATTTGGAGCCATATTGGCTATAGCCAGTTTCATCTATGGCGTATCCAAGCTTATCAATGGATTTTTGGCGGACAGACTGAACGGAAGGTGGCATCTGGTCACCGGCTTGTCAGTGAGCGCGTTCGTGAACCTGATATTTGGAGCCGGCGCCATGATCTGCGCTTATCTGACTGGAGTCAGCAACGGGACCGTGTTCGTCAATGCCCTTGTGCTTCTTTTCGCGATTCTGTATGTAATCAACAATGCTTTTCAGGGCTGCGGCTTCCCTCCGTGCAACCGACTCATAACTCACTGGGTTCCACCACAGGAACTCGCGACGAAGATGTCCATCTGGAACACTTCACACTCAGTCGGGGCCTTCATTGCAGCCGTCCTTTGCGGTTACATCATGGGCCACACCGGAACAGACATGAGCGCTGATCCGGAGATGCGTGCGAGAGTGATAGAAAATACCAGGAACATCACTGAAGGAATGGACCCTGCGGCCGCTCAGGCTTATGTGGACAATGCGTTGCTGAATATCGGCGCATGGCATTGGGCCTTCTGGATTCCGGCATTCATCGCCATCCTGGGCGTCATATTCATTATCGTGACATTGAGAGACACGCCTAAGTCCGTAGGTCTTCCTGAACTTGAAGGCACCACGACTGTTGAGGTGAAGAGCGAAGAGGAGAAGAAGGATTTCAGGCAGTTCATCATAAAGAAGGTGATTCTCAATCCTGTGATCTGGATTCTTTCACTGTCCGTGTTCTTCGTCTATGTGGTACGTCTTGCCGTTCTCGACTGGGGACCGTCATTCCTCCAGGAAAGCCGGGGCCTGTCTCCTGCATTGTCAGCGTGGACCGTGGCTATTTTCGAGGCGTTCGGCGTGGTCGGAATGATCGTGGCCGGCGTCGTGTCAGACAAACTGTTCCACGGAAGGGCACAGAGGACCTGCGTGCTGTGTATGGTCGGCGTGATATTGTTCCTGATATTGTTCTGCGTGCTTCCGCAGGATACCAATCCGGTGATATTGATGATGGTATTGGCCTGCATCGGCTTCTTCCTCTATGGACCGCAGGCGCTTATCGGCGTGATTGCATCCAACCAGGTTACCAGAAGGGGAGCTTCTTCTGCCAATGGCATCATCGGTTTCGTGGCTTACTTGAGCCCGCTCGTCTCAGGTCTTGTCTTCGGCCACATCGCTGATACCAGCGGTTGGGAACTTGTGTTCAAGATAATGATTGTGGTGGCGTTCATCGGATTGCTGACGCTCCTCACTCTCTGGAACAAGAAGACAGACGGATACAGCACTCCAGAATCAGAAAACTAATACATTAAATTATGGATTATAGAAAACAGCTTGACGAAGCCTTGGCAATGGCTAATGACACCAAGGTGTTTGAGTTCGGAAATGACGTATTGGGGCTTGCTCCGAAGTTGTTCCGCGAGAATTTCGGGGATAAACCGGCGCTTGTGGTTGCTGACAAGAATACCTGGCGTGCAGCCGGAAAGGTAGTGACCGACTTCATCAAGGATGCAGGCATCAAATGCGACACTTATATATTTGAAGAAGATGAATTCCATGCTGAGTTCGAGTTTGTGGACAGGGTGGACAAGATTCTGGATGCTTCAGATGCCATTCCTGTAGCTGTGGGCTCCGGCGTGCTCAATGACTTGTGCAAACTTGCCGCTTTCCATCACGAAAGACCATATATGGTAGTAGCTACGGCTGCTTCCGTTGACGGATTCGCTTCTTCAGGTGCGGTGGTGACCAAGGATGGTGCCAAGATCAATATCGAGACACACGCTCCTAAGGTTATCCTTGCGGACAATAAAGTGCTTGCTGCCGCTCCGAAGGAGATGACCGCTGCCGGTTACGGTGACCTTGCGGCGAAAGTGACTTCAGGTGCTGAGTGGATGATTGCCGACATGTTCGGCACAGAGCCTATCATTCCTGTGGCGTGGAATCTGGTCAATGATTCGCTCAACTCTATTCTCGCTGAGAATGAGAGGATTGCGGCCGGTGATCCTGAGGCTGTAGGTGATCTGTTCGTGGGATTGACATTGACAGGACTGGCAATGCAGATAGCGCATACAAGCCGTCCGGCTTCCTGTTCGGAACATCTTTACAGCCACTACCTGGATATGACGGAGTATCGCTACAAGGGCAAATTCCAGTCACATGGATTCCAGTGCGCGATGGGTACCGTCATCATGAGCGCCTGCTTCGACGAGTTCCTCAAGATGGATCTTTCCAAGCTCGATGTGGATGCCTGCGTGGCGGCCTGGCCTACACTTGAGCAGGAGCAGAAGAGGGCATTGGACATCTTCAAGGACTTCCCTGTTCCGCAGTTGGGATATACTGAAATCACCAAGAAGTACAATGATGCCGAGACCGTAAGGAAACAGCTCCAGACAGTCAAGGACAACTGGTTTGACCTTAAGGAACGTATTCAGAATCAGGTATATACCTATGACAAGATGGTAGCTCTCATGAAGAGCGTAGGTGCTCCGGTCGGACCGGAAAGCATCGGCCTGACTCGTGCGCAGGTAAGAAAGATGACTGATTTTGTCCAGCTTATGCGCTGGAGAATAAATCTCTTCGATTTGTGCAAACGTGCCCGTCTGTATGACGAGCTTATGGACAGAGTGTTCGTGAAAGGTGTCCTGAAGATGGACTAATTCCTCCTCTCACGATATACTCCTATTTCTGATATGCCAACAGTGCTTCCGGATCTGTAGATTCCGTCAGGCGCTGTGGTTTTTCTATGCTCGAGCACATCTATCCTGACGGCGTCTGCGTAGTTCTCCTCAAACCTGATGATGCTCACTCTTCCGCTCTTGCTGATGCGGACGTCCTTGCGGGCCGGTGATGCTTCAGCTCCTGAGGCATCTGCATTGACAGTGACAAACTCTTTCCACTGCCCGTCTTTGCGGAAGCTGATGCTGTACTTGCGGATTTCAGAACCCTTTTCTTCGGTGATTACCAGCATGTTGAGAGGAACTTCCCTATCCAGGTAAGTCTCGAGCCACGGCTGGTCCGGTCCGAGAGCATTGGCCACCCACGCGCTGCGGAAGTCGTCGTCATTCGCGAATTCGGAAATCTCCATATCGTAGCTCCAGCTGCTGTCGGATCTGCGGTGCTTGGCAATGTTGGAGGATATTATCGGGGCGGCGCATCCCGAGAATCTGTCGTCGTCGCTCGTATAGTCCGCACTGATGGCTTTCGCCGCCTTCTTCGCCGCTCCAGGTTCCGCCTCGTTCCAGGCTTTTCCTATCTGTTTCAATGCTTTAAGGGCGTTGTCGTCTATCTCTCCGTCTCTGTTCGGGGCCACATTCAAGATGAAATTGCAATGTGCTTTTCCCATCGGGACAATGTTTTCGTTCACCAGGAAATCCGTACTCTTGAGAGTGGCGGTCGGGAAGGTTGTTTTCCAGAACCAGTTCTTCTGGAGAGGGTAGCAGGAAAGTGCAGGGAGCGCGTTGCTTGCCTTGTCGATTTTCTGCCCGGCGCCCTGTTCATAAGACTTGATGTCAGTGTAGAAGAGAGCGTCTGACGGATATTTTGCCGCGTTCAGATCCATTACCAGACAGTTCGGCTGAAGGGATTTGATCAATGTATAGATTTCCTCAAAAGGTATCTCGTCATAAGATATTCTGCTCCACGGGGCGTCCCACCCGTCGATAATCAGCGCCGTAATCGGGCCGTAGCCTGTGAGAAGTTCGCGCAACTGGCTCTTCACCAGTTCTTTGTGCTCAGATGTTATCCAGCCGGGACGAAGATGGGCGTGTGTGTCGAGAATGGAGTAGTAAAGCATCACGTCCAGTCCTTCAGCCCTGAAGGCGTCCACGTATTCTTTCACGACATCTCTTTTCAGAGGGCTGCTCATGACTGAATAATCAGTCGTCCTGGTATTCCATATGCAGAAGCCGCTGTGGTGCTTGGTGGTAAGACATCCGTATGTCATTCCTGCTGACTTCGCGGCTTTGGCCCAGCTGCGGCAGTCGAGTTTGCCAGGATTGAACAGTTCCGGAGAAGCGTCCGGATCCGGCCAGTCTTCATTTACGAAAGTAGGCATGTTGAAATGGATGAACATACCGAAACGCAAATCCACGAATCTGCGCTGGAGTTCGTCTAAAGATTTGCCTGAAACCGGTGCTGAAACCGAAATGAATACACAGGAAAACAAGAAAATTGATGACAATAGGAATTTTTTCATTTGGCCCGAATTTTTTGAATATTTTCATAAATATATGCAATTTATTTACAAGTTGTATTATATTTGGATAATTACATTATGAAAAGTAACTGATTGGGGGATGTGAGCGCCTGAAACTGAAAGTCAATTTGTGACTGAAGTGTTTGGAAATAGCATATTTATACTTAAATTCGCGGGATTGCTTGATGGTAAATGCAATGGAGTTGTCCCCCTCGGACAGCTCCAATCTTGCAGCGGATGCAAGCGGACAATTAACGAATTATCCGAAAACAATAATATGATACGAAACCTTGTTGCAACACTATTTGTTGCTGTCGGATTCGCAGTAGCGGTCCAGGCTCAGAACATCAAGGTATCCGGTACGATCTCAGATTCAGCCGGTGAACCTATTGTCGGAGCGTCAATTATGATCGAAGGTACGAAGGATGGTACATTCTCAGATGTAGATGGAAACTACACGATGTCAGCCCCTTCCAGTGCCGTTCTTCAAATTTCATCTATCGGTTTTCAGACGGCTGTTGTTCCGGTAGGCGGAAAAACAACAATCAATGTCACTCTTAAGGAAGACTCCGAAGTTATCGACGGAACTATCGTCGTGGCTTTCGGTACCGCGAAGAAAGATGCCTATACGGGATCTGCCACGGTAGTCAAGTCAGAGGACATCGCCAAATCACAGCAGTCCAACGTGGCTCAGTCATTGGCTGGTAAGGTTGCAGGTGTGCAGCTGACCAACACTTCAGGTCAGCCGGGCTCCAGCCCTTCTATCCGTATCCGCGGATTCAGCTCACTCAATGCAGGAAACGATCCTCTCTGGATTGTGGACGGTATGCCTTATTCAGGCGACTTGAGCAACTTGAACCCGAGCGATATCGAGTCAATGACGGTCTTGAAGGATGCCGCTTCTAATGCACTGTACGGTGCACGAGGAGCGAACGGAGTCGTCATGATCACCACCAAGAAAGCAAAGTCTCAGGACGCGGTCGTCAATGTCGATGCCAAATGGGGTGTAAACTCCCGTGCGGTAAGAGATTACGAGTACATCACCGATCCTGCACAGTTCTATGAGACCCACTATAGAGCACTTTACAACTACTATGTGTCTGACGGCAACATGAGCGCGTTCGCTGCACATGCCAAGGCCAACCAGATTGTAGCGGGCTCATCAAATGACGGCGGTCTCGGTTACCAGATATTCAATGTTCCTAAGGGACAGGAGTTTATCGGTATCAATGGAAAGGTAAACCCGAATGCGACCATCGGACGTCGTCTGGTCTATATGGGTGAGGAATATTACATTACTCCGGACAACTGGACTGACGCTGCATACCGTCATTCTCTCCGTCAGGAGTACAATGCGAGCATCTCCGGCTCCAATGACAAGATATCCGCTTATGCATCATTCGGTTATCTGAACAATCAGGGTATTGTCTATAACTCTGACATGGAGCGTTATACCGCAC
>ULNT01016281.1_pt1 | contig 16764 bp, 11 predicted proteins | sample 1952001 | NCBI WGS metagenome assembly ULNT01 (sample SAMEA4835585, study PRJEB28245) | human gut metagenome | biome: gut microbiome; material: fecal sample | place: Denmark | collected 2008
GACGTATGAACAATATATTCAAGACAATCTGCCTCATGCTGACAGGTGCAGCGCTGGCATCTTGTGCTCCTGATTTTCCTGATAACAAGGACTATCCTTTCATTAGTGAAAATACCGGACAGACACCTGAAATTACATTCTCCGGGGAGAAGGATATCAAAGTTGGAAAGACGGGTGGAGAATTCAAAGGTTCTTTCAAATCGAACCTTCCGTGGGTCGCTGAAAGCCTTGTTGACTGGATAGAAATCACAAGTGATAAAAGAGGTATGGGAGGAAACGGTGACAATGCATTGGCTTTCACCGTTACCCGGAATACGACTCTCAAGTCCCGTACAGGACAAATCCGAATATCTATTACAAGCGATGCAGAAGCCTGTATAAAAGTGGTTCAGGAACCAAGTCTTCCTGAAGACCTTGGCAATAAATGGTTTGTCAAACCGGGAGCTACAGGAAAAGGTTCTTCTTGGGAGGATGCTATAGATCTTGGCGAGGCTTTGAAGGCGTGTGCAAATTCAGACAAGTTGTATCTTGCTGCCGGAACATATACTCCTACACAATATGCAGGAGGCAGCAGTGAAGCAAACAAGACTTTTTACCTGTCTCAGAACGTAAAGATAATAGGAGGTTATCCTGAAAATCCTACTGCTGATGATGTGCCGAATCCATCCGTAAACAAGACTGTTCTTAGCGGTGACGGAAGTTCTACACTTCACGTCTTGATAATTGGTGCGCCTAAAGATGATACTTACATCGTGGATATCAGTGGCATTACAGTCACTGGCGGATGCAATACGGCAACTTCAGCCGGATCCAACAAACTGAATGGTGAATTTTTCTACACAGGTTATGCGGCTGGTGCGTATGTGCTTGGTTCTAAAGTGAAATTTACTGATTGCGTTATCAAGGATAATAAATCTGCCAGGTTTGTCTCAGGAATGTTCTGTACGAACAATTCGTATGTGGAGATGGAGCGTTGCGAAATCACTGATAATGAAGTTGCCGGCGAAGGTGATGGAACTGCAGCCGGAATACATAATTCCGGAACTAAGATTCTCAGGAACTGCGGTATCAGACGTAATACAGGTACCACATCTTCACTTGTCGGTGGCTTTTATAATTTCGACTTGAATAAGAAAACTAATACTGCACGAGCATATCTCTACGGTTGTGAGTTTGAAAATAATGCCGCTGCTGTCAGCTGGAAGAAGTGCAGCAATTTCTATGGCCGTGAGAATTCCTTCTCGGTGCTCGTCAATTCTACTTTCTATGGTTCGGATGCAGGAAAGAACACTCCTGTCTTGATTTATGGTACAGGCGCCGCTGATACTGAAGCGTATATAATCAGCTGTACCGTCGCGGGAAATAAAACCAATGACCCGGCGGTCTGCATCGGTCTTGCACAGGTGGACAGTAAGGTGATGGTTTATAATACGATAGTTTCAGGAAATGAAGGAGGGCGCGATGGTATATGGTCGGTAAAGAGTAATATGTCAACATTCCTTGACCAGAGGACAGAGACGACTTCTTATTCTATAAATGCAGAAAAGGTGTTTGGCGATGATAAGGTTGTGGAAGGATTGCTTTTCGACCCTGCTACAATGCTCGGAAAACCTGCTGATGGTGTAGTCCCTCTAATCGGCTCAGGCAATCCGGCTCTCACAAACGGTATGACGGCAGACCAGCTGAAAGCCATCAAGTGCGGCAGAAAACCGGAGATTGATGAAACTGAAGTGGTAAAGGACCAGAAAGGCAACCCTCGTACCGGTTCATGGGTGCCTATGTAGGAAAATAATCAATAAAATACTAAACTAGACTATGCTTCAAGGGAGTTGTCCGTCACGGACAGCTCCCGTTTTTAATAATTGCGGGAACTTTCTTGCAACTTTTTGAGAAAAATGCAGCAAAGTTCCCGCAATTTTTTGTAGAACCGACTATTCCAATGTCGTGAGGTGGCTGCGGGCGGAGAGGTAGTGCGCGGCAGCGTGGCGGCCGTCCGGGGTTATTTCTACTTTGGCTCCGGGGATGGCCGAGGTCGTGGCTATTGTGCCGTCTGCCTGGCGGACCATGCCTGGCTGCGGGATATGGAAAGCGATGCCGTTCCTGTCCCACCAAGGCATCTCGTGGGCCGTGATGATGCTGTACAGGTCTGATTTCGTGAGCCTTGAGTCTATGTTCCAGCCTCTCTCGAAAATGCCTGTGACTTTCGGAAAGCAGTCGTAGCAGACATCGTCGAAGCTGCGGACCGTTTCGGTGAAGAGTTGGATCTGGACTCCGATGACGTTGTCTGCTTTATGGAGAGGAATGTCTAGAGATTTCGTGTCGTCAATGAAGCATGCCCAGTCGTGTGCGGTCTCCTGCCTGTTGGCTGAATATGCCTGGTCTGCATAGGTGTAGTCCACATTCGAGAGTACTGTGGGATAGCCTTTTGAGGCTATGTCATACGGGAGGGAGTCGTTTCCGGATGTGTTCCAGACATAGTTTGCGAACATCACTTTTCGCAGTTTTTCCGCAGTCCGTGGATCTGCGCACAGCGCGACTTCCTGCCAGCCCGCAATCTTCACACCTTTCTCTGCAGCGATGTCCGCGACTCTGCCGAGGAACATCGGATGGAGATTCCTTCCGTTCCATGCCCCGTGTGGCACTTCGTCGCCTCCGATGTTCATGGCTTCAAGCGGTACTCCTGCTTTTTTGTGGAGGGCGATGAATTCATCGAAAATCCTGCCGATGAATGTATAGACGGACTCGAGCTCTACGCTCATTACGTTGTCCGTATATCCCTGAGCGCCGTAGTAACGTGATGTGTCGGCGGGGTCCTGAAGCCGCATGGAACTGTCTCCGGTGCGTTTCTCGTAGGCATTCATCGCATAGATGGCCGCACGGCTGTGGCCTGGGGTGTCGACTTCCGGAATTACGCTGATTCTGTGCCTCCAGGCATGCTGGAGAATGCCGATATAGTCTTCAACCGTGAAGAATCCATTTGAAAGAGCCGGGGAAGAAGGGTCTGCGCAGCCGTCGTAGGAAGGCATGAGCCCCTTGTATGGGTCGAGGCAGTGGAATGCTCCGACGGAGGTGAGTTCCGGGATGTCTTTCACCGCTATCCTCCATCCCTCGTCGTCGGCGAGATGCAGGTGCAGATAATTGACTTTATAGCGTGCGAGGACGTCGATCAGCCTTTTGACATTGTCCGCACTCGTGAAGTTTCTTGCGACGTCGAGCATGAATCCCCTGTATTGGAGGTCAGGCCAGTCTTCTATGTAGATGTCGTGCAGAGGTTCTCCTGTGCTGCGCAGCTGTGAGAGCGTGGCTTCCGCATATATGCTTCCCTCTTCGTCTTCGCTGATGAACGATGTCTTGCCGTCACCGTCGATGGATATTGCGTACCATCCCCGAGGTTTCGCTCCCGATGTGAGCGCGAACGGCTCCTGCTCAATCTTCTTGACTGCTGGGATTGTCTCATAAGGCTTTACATCCCTAACTTCCAGAGATGCGTTATACTCCTGCCAGATTTTCCCGTCAGGTTCAAGCGGGAGAAAACGGTATTCCGCCTTGAGCGCTGTCCCCGTGATTGACGGCGATTCCATGTCCTGGAGGACAAAACCTTCCGGCGCCCAACTGCGGCGTTTGAGCGGTGCGGCCCTGTAGAGGATGACGAGGCTGTCTTTCCCGGACCCGGCGACAGGACGGATTCTGTGGAGACTGCCGTTGTAGACCTCTATCGTTGCATCCGAACCTTCGGCTACATCCGCCCCTATCTGCATCTGGGAGAACCAGATTGCCCAGTCTTCCGGAAGCATGCGGGCATTTTCAATGACAATCTTGTGGATGCTTCTTCCGTCTTTGCCGGCCGCTCCTTCTGTCCACCGTATTTCCGGAGTGGAGGATGTGCATGAAACGGCTGCGACGAACGCGAGTGCGGAAAGTCCGCTCAACAATGATTTTTTCATATATTTTACAAAGGAGGGCCATCTCCGGGATTTCCCGGATTTGACCCACAAGTTATTCCACAATTGCAGTTCTGTGTTCAACGCATTCTACCATAATGTGTTCGCTTCCGCAGCTGAGCCGGAATCCGCCCGGTTCGAGAATCCTGCGGAGACTGTGGTCCACGAACGCGAGGTCGGAGGCTTTGAGGTTGAAGGTCACAGTCGTGCTCTGTCCGGGTTCGAGGCTCACTTTCGCATAGTCCCTCAGCCTGCGCACGTCAGGGGCCACAGAGGCGCAGATGTCAGAACTGAAGAGCAGCACGGATTCCTTGCCTGCCACGCTTCCGGTGTTCTTGACGTCAATCTCCACCTTTATCGTGTCGTCCGATAGGAACTCCGTCTTGTCCGCCCTCATGTTGGAGTACTCGAAAGTGGTGTAACTCAGTCCGTGCCCGAACGGCCACTGGCTCTCGATATTGGCGTTGTAGTCATATAGCCCTTCCATTGTAGCACGGTTCTCGCAGAGCTTGTAGTCGTATGTGTTCAGACGGTTCACATACTTCGGATAGGTGTATGGGAGTCTGCCGCTGAAATTCTCTTCTCCCGCAAGGAGCGCCGCGAGGGCATCGCCTCCGTAGTTGCCGGGGAGCAGAACTGAAACTATCGCCTGCGCAAGCGGCTCTATATCATTGATTACCCTCGGACGTCCACCACCGAGAACGAACACGATCGGCTTTCCCGTAGCGGCGAGAGTTTTCACAAGTTCCGACTGGTTCGGGGATATCGTGAGGTCGTTGATGTTGCCTTTTGTTTCGCAGTAGGAGTTCTCACCGGCCGCGACGATTATCACATCCGCCTTGTGGGCGGCACGCACGGCATCTCCGTAGTCTCCACGTATTTCTTTCCTGAAGTCGCCGTAAGGGGCATATTCGAGTACCGGGAGGTATTCCAGATTGCTGAATTTTGCGGAAAGGGCTTTGCGGATGCTGTGGTATTCTGCGGTAAATTCCTCATTGTCAGACTGTTCTCCCTGCCATGAGTAACTCCATCCTCCGTTGAGGCTGCGCACTGAACCGGCGTTCGGACCTACGAGCAGGATGCGGCTGTCTTTCTTGAGCGGGAGCAGACCTTCTTCGTTTTTGAGCAGCACTTCGCTTTCGAGGGCGGCGCGGTAGGCCGTTTCTGCACTTTGTCTGCTGCCGAAATTTCCGAAACCGGACTTCTGTGAAAGAGGGTCGTCGAAGAGTCCGAGGCGGAATTTCAGACGGAGTATCCTGCGGACTGCGTCGTCGATTCGTTCCATCGGAACTGTATTCTCCTCTGCGAGTTCCATGATGTAGCGGCATACGAGAGTGTCGTAAGGCTCCATGATCATGTCCACCCCTGCGTTGAGGGTCTGCGCGATTGCGTCCTTATAGGTCGGAGCGGTGTGGTCTCTGTCGTAGAGGCACTTCGCGTCGGCCCAGTCGGTGACGATCATGCCGTCCCAGTTCAGACCTTCCTTGAGCCAGTCTGTGAGAAGTTCTCTGTTGGAATGGAAAGGAATGCCGTCGTTGCTGGATGAACTTACCATAACGGAGAGCGCTCCGGCCTCAATCGCGGCCTTGAACGGAGGGAAGAACTTCTCCCGGAGCTCGCGCGGGCTCACCATCGCAGGAGTGCGGTCCTGTCCTGATGTGGACGCACCGTAGGCAAGGTAATGTTTGATGCAGGTCCCGGCATGTTCCGCATCGATGTGGTTCGGGTCAACGCCCTGGAATCCCCGGGTCATCGCGGCTCCCATGCGGCTCTGTATCAGCGGGTCTTCGCCGAAACTCTCCCACATTCTCGGCCAGCACTGGTTGCGGCTGAGGTCGAGGGTCGGGGTGAACACCCACGGGACGCTGCAGGCACGTGTCTCGTATGCGCTTATCTCGCCGGTTTTGAATGCGAGCGAGTCGTTGAATGATGCCGCAAGGGCTATTTCGTGCGGAAACAGTACTGAACCGACAGTGTATGTCCCTCCGTGGATCTGATCCAGACCGTAGATGCATGGGATACCTGTCTCGTCGATGGAGATTTGCTGAATCTGTCCGATGAACTGCCGGTAGGCTTCCGGAGTGTCCGCAACGTCGTTCATTGAGTTGAGGATTGAGCCTATCTTGTATTTCCGGAGTATGGCTTCACCTTCCGGCGAGACTTCATGCGTGCCGGGCTTTATGATGACGGAGGATGTCAGCTGGACCATCTGTCCGGCCTTTTCCTCCAGGCTCATCCGCGAGAGCACCTGCTCGACTTTTTTCTCAATTTCCCCGTCCTGCGGGATTGCCCGTTGCGTCGTTTCGCTGCAGGAGCACAGAGAGGCTCCCGCAGCAAGAATGGCGATGACTGCTCTTTTCATGTATCTTATTGTTTTTCAAATCCATGTGCGCTGACGCTGAAAGAGGATATGTGTCCGGCTTTGAACGCGAGTGTCCTGTCTGCGGAGAAGTTTACGGTTTTTCCCCATGTGTCGGTGTCTGTGTAGACCGTAAACTTGAGATAGTCTCCTTCTCCGAACACATCGTTTCCGTCAGTCTGCGGGGTACAGGCGAAGAACACGTTTTCGAGTTTCTTCGCTTTCAGACCGCCGTTGTTGACGTCGAGGTAGATGTATTTGAATGCTTTCGGCTCTTTTATTACTTTGCCGTCTTTGTCATATTCGCCCAAGAAAGTGCTGTGGTTTATTGTATTATCCAGAGAGTTGTAGTTGTAGTTATAGTATATCTCTCCAGAAAGGATTCTGTTGGATTCAATGTGTACGCCAACGATTTCTGTGGCTTCTTCAGGAAGTGAGAGGCTGGTGATGAGTCCGTAAGCCGTCATGTGGCTGAATGTCAGGTCAACCTTGTCAGGGAACTCTGTGAATTCTCCTTTTGCGAAGACAATCTGTGCTTTTTCGTCGCAGGTCCCGGGCACTGGGATTTGGTCATATGGTATGTTTGCATAAAGAATCTTTTCATTGACGCCGTTTCCGTCCCAGTCTTCGTTTCCCATCCAGTTGAGCGCACTCAGCGGGCTCATTGCATAGAAACTGTGGCTTCCGTTTCCGTCGTCAGTGAATGATGCGGAGAAGCCGGCGGTATGCCCGTCGGCGGATGGCAACACATCAGCATACTGTCCTCCTCTAGTCTGATCCCCAGTTTGAGAGTTGTAGAACAATGCAACTTTTTCATTCGATGTCCAAAGCACAGGATATGCCCCATCGGCCTTCTCTCCGAAAACGGTCTTCACCTGAAGTTCCGACGCCGTGAACTCGACTTCCGATGCTCTGTCTTCTCTGACAGCCCCCTCTTTCCCGCAGGATACGGCAAGCACTGCCACAGCTCCCGCGATGCACAATGTTTCAAGTCTTTTCATGTTTCCCATTGCTTTAAAATTCTCCATAATTGTCCTCTTCTGCCGAATAGATGGCCGACGACTCGCCGCTTGTGGCAAATCCCTCTTCGTTTGTAATCTCCACCGTTTCGACTGACGGCGTCTCATAGATTGTCTGATTTTTCATGTCTTATGATATTGTTTTATTTGTTGTTTATCGCTGATATACCCTGACGTAGTCGATGACGTATTCTGTCGGGAAAATCGAGTCGTCGATTCCCATATATCCGCCCCAGCTTCCTCCGATTGCGATGTTCAGCTTGATGTTGAACGGCTTGTCGAACGGCCATGACTTAGGATCTCCTGAACCGTCGTTGCGGAAGGTGTAATATGGTGTGCCGTCGATGTAGCCCTGGATGTATTCGGCCGTCCATTCCACTCCGTAGACATGGTATTCGGTCTCGGGATTTTCAAGAGTTATGGAGGTCGTCAGCAGGTTCTTCCCTTCGGCTGTCCTGTCATTCTTGTTGTGGAGGGAGAACCAGACTATGCCCGGTTCGCAGCCCACGTATTCCATTATGTCTATTTCCCCGTCGAGCAGGTTGTCGGAGGTCCTTGCCGCAGGAAGCATCCAGAAGGCGGGCCATGTGCCGCGCCCGGCAGCGAGTTTCGCCCTCATCTCTATTTTCCCGTAAGTCCAGCTCTGGAGCGTGGTCATGCGGGCGGAGATGTATTTCTTGCCGTTGAGCGGAGTGTCGAGTTTGTAGGCTTTAAGTATGAGGTTGCCGTCCCGCACCATCGCCACGGCCTTTCCGTCGTAGGATTTGTCGACGTAGTATTGCGCCTCGTCGTTGCCCCAGCCGGTGCCTCCGGTCTCGAACTGCCATGCGCTGCCGGGCACTGCATATCCTGTCTCGGCGTCAGGCTCGTCGTTGAACTCGTCGGACCAGACCAGACGGTATTCTCCCGTGCCTTCGTCCTCCTCGCCGGAGGTCCACCAGTCGGGTTTCTTGAAGTATTCCGGGTCTCCTTTCATGCACCCTGCCGCAGCCCCGAGGGCAAGCGACAGGAGCAGAGTCATAATTATTGTTTTCTTTTTCATTATGAAATCCTTATTTCTTAGGGACGAATTTGTAATACCATGAGTCATCCGGGGTCTGCAGCCTCAGGTAGAGACAGTCATCGGTGAGGGAAAGTATCCTGAACTTGCCTCCGATGGCCTGCGGGACAGGAATCGCGCTCGGGAATGCTCCTTCGGAGAAGCGCAGCCAGTCCGCTCCGTCCTCGTTCACGATGCCCCAGGTCTGGCCTTCCGGCTGGGTGTATTCTATGTTGGTGGCCTCGTTTCCCTCGTGACCCATTGCTGCGAGAGCTCCGCGGTCGCAGTAGACATATCCGTTTGCGCGGAGGATGTAGGCATGGCCTTCATAGCGGAATTCGAGTTCGTCGTCGTACATGGAGTAGGCGGCCATCTCGTCTGCTCCCACAGGCCACCAGTTCGGTTCCATGGCGTTTGCGTCGCCCTCTCCGTAGTGTCCGGGATTGGTGTGGTCCCACATCCAGACTTTCTGTGACCCGTCGGCGTTCGTGGTGAGGGCTTTCTCAAGCTCGTTCATTGTCGGGGTGTCCGGCTGATCGGGTTTGTCAGGCTTGTCGCCTCCGCCGGTTTCATGTTGTGTGTCTTTGAGGACGAAGCGGTAGTACCATGCCCCGTTGTCGGCCGAGCCGGTGTCGAAGCGCAGTGCGAGCACGTCGTCGGTGAGTTCCGTGATTTCGTATGCTCCGCCGAGTGCTGTAGGGTAGGCCGGATATGAAGGGAAGCCGCCTTCGGAGAAGCTGAGGTAGAGCTTGTCGTTTTCGTCAGCGTAGATCGCCCATTTCTGACCTTCCGGCTGTACGTAGTCGATGACGGTCGCGCGTGAGCCTTTCTTGAATATGTCCGGATAGAAAATAGGCAGTACGGTGCCGTCTGCGTAGATTTTTCCTTTCGCGTCAAGGATATAGTCCCAGCTGTCGGTGACGAAGGAGAGTTCGTCGTCGTACATGGAGTAGTCCTTCATCTCCCATGCGCCCACCGGCCACCAGTCAGGCTCTGTGGATTCCAGCGAGCCCTCGCCGAAGTGCTTGTCCACGGACCAGTTCCAGACCCAGACTTTCTGGGTGCCGTCCCCTGTGAGCTTCTTCACGATGGGATCGTTCTCGGTGACGTTGAAGGTGAAGCTGACAGGCTCGCCCTCTCCTCCGGAGCCGTATGCCGTGAGCGTACCGTCGTATTTGCCTTTCATGTAGTAGCGGAGCGTGAACTCTCTGCTGTTGCTTTCGAGGTAGCTTCCGTCAGGTTTCCTGACTCTCCAGAACGGGGACACTTTTTCTCCGCTGAAGGAGAACCGGATGACGTTCGGCGTCTCCTTGTCCGGGGTCACGGTGTATGTGAAGCTGTCTTCGGACGGAACTTCGCCCAGTCCGTAGGACGGCTTGCTGCATGCTGCGCAAAGCGCTGCGGCAGCGATGATTGCAAATGCGGAAAATTGTTTCATGGTTTTATGTGTTTTCAATATTGATTTTGTTTGAGTGTTCCCTGTGCCTGGTCGATTTCCGACTGCGGAATCGGCAACCATTTCTTCGACTGGGTGTAGCCCCTCTTGCCGAGGACCTCCTCAGCCTTTCCGAAGCGTACCAGGTCCCAGAAGCGGTGGCCTTCGAGGGCGAACTCAAGCCTTAGTTCGCTGAGCAGGTTGTCGAGGGTGGCTGTGCGGCGGTACGGAGCGAAGGCGCTGTCGGTGGTCTTCATCCCGAAAGCTCTGGCTCTCACTTCGTTGAGGTAGGAGTCGGCTTCTTCCTGCGGGCCTCCGGTCCGTACGATCAGCTCTGCTGCGGCAAGGAGAGTCTCGGAGTAGCGCCATATCCTGCAGTTGTTGCGGAAGTTGAGTTCCGGGGCGTTGCCGGTGTAGCGGCTGTGCCCGTCTGGGCGCCCGAGGTACTTGTGGTTGAAGTAGCCCGTGTCGTCGTAGCGTGGGGTATATGTAGCCTCCGGATGTGCCGTACGCAGCTTTTCGAAACTGAGTATGCTGGCGTCGCGTCTTGTGTCCCCGCTCTCGTAGGCATCGTACAGCGCTTTCTCTACCGGCTCGAATCCATATCCTCCCGTGTCATACTCTGGTCCTGAATATCCGTTTATGCCGATGAGCGTCGGGAAGACGGAACCTCCGGGTTTGGTGGGGCTTTCCCATGTGCGCTCGCTCGGGGAGTCGGTGTAGTTGATCTCGAAGATGGACTCGGTGCACCATTCTCCGGCGTCTGTCCAGACTGAAGCGAAGTCGGGACGGAGGGAGTAGAGTTTAGAACTGATGATTTCCCTGAGGTCCGTGAGCACTGTACCGTACATGGATGCGTCCCCCTGATACATCACCACGTTGGCGCGGAGCATCTGCGCTGCAGCCCGTGTGAATCGCCCGTACTCCGATGCCTTGACGGCTTTCGGGAGGGCACTGCCTTCAAGAGCGGCGTCGAGGTCCTTGAGGATTTCCCCGTAGACCCTGTCGGCGTCATACTGTTCGATGATGTATGGCCCGGTAGGGTTCTGGGTGTAGTAAGGGATGTTGCCCCAGAGTTTCCACAGCCAGAAGTAGTTGTAGGCTCTGAGAGTGAGCGCCTCGGCCTTTATGCGGCTGCGTGTTGCACCGGACATTCCGCCTGCGGTCTCGACATACTTGAGGACAAGGTTTGCGCGGTAGACTCCGGAATAGAATGTGACCCAGAGGGTTGAGGGCGTATAATTGGCTGTCGCCGAGAATTTCCTCATCAGATGGAGGTAGGGGATGTCGGTCTCGTTCGCTCCTCCAACCCTCACGTCGTCGGACATGACGTCGCTGACAAATTGGAGCGGTGCGTAGTTCCCGAAGACGAAATCCGGCCACTGAAGCGGGGCGTATGCCGCCATGAGTCCTTTCAGCAGCGTCTCGTAGTCGTCATAGTATTCGTCCTCCGGGATTTCAGTCGTCGGTGTGACGTGGAGAAAGTCCGAAGAGCAGGACGATGCGCCCAGCAGGGTGAGGACCGCTGCGATGATGGTTATATGTTTCTTTTTCATATCGTTCCTATAATTAGAATGTTATCTGTGCGCCGACGGTGACTGTCCTCGGGGTGGGGTAGACTCCTCTGTCGACTCCTGTGGATGTTCCTCCGGATGCGATTTCCGGGTCGAAGCCGTCGTAGGCGGTGAGGGTGAAGAGGTTCTCCACTCCAACGTGGAAACGGAGCCTGCTGACAAAGATTTTCTTCATCCATTTCTCCGGGAGCGTGTAGCCGAGCTGCAGATTGCGGAGCCTGAGGAATGAGCCGTCGTGGATGTAGAGGTCGGAAGACTGCCAGTTGGCGGCGTCGACCTTGCGGGAAAGTCGCGGGATTCTGTCGGATGAGCCCGGTCCTGTCCAGCGGGAGAGCATGTGGCGGGGCATGTTGAGGTAAGGATAGTCGGAGCGGTAGGACGCGTCGAATATGTCGTTGCCGATTGAAGCGTAGAATAGGGCTGAGAGGTCGATTCCTTTCCAGCCGAGGCTGAAGTTGAATCCGAGAATCCAGTCCGGGCTGCCCTTGCCGATTTTCACCCTGTCACTGTCGTCAATTACACCGTCGCCGTTGGTGTCGACGAGCCTCACGTCTCCCGGCTGTGCGGAAGGCTGGAGCATCTCTCCCTATTCATTGGTGTAGGCCGCGACTTCCTCCGCAGTCTGGAAGATACCTGCTGTACGCATTCCATAGAAGAACGGAAAGGGCTCTCCGTTTTCGGCTCGGGTGATGGTGCCGATGTTTCCGAGCACGGTGTCGTAGTTGGCCCAACCGTTCTGGTTGCCGAGCTTTATCACCCTGTTCTTCACGTAGGTGGCGTTAGCTCCGACCTCGAAGTTGAAGTCGTTCTTCGTGAACCGGTAGCGGATGTCCATCTCCACGCCGGTGTTCTTCATGTCGCCGACGTTTCCGTAAGGGCGGGAGTTGCCGATGTACTGCGGAAGAGGTACGGTCATGAGCATGCCGTTGGTGCGTTTGTTGAACCAGTCTATGGTGAATGTCAGGCTGTTGTCGAAGAAGGCCGCGTCAAGGCCGATGTTGTACTGTTCTGACTGCTCCCATTTGAGCTCGTCGTTGGGATATGCCACAGGGGTGACACCTGGCTTGAGCACATTGAGCCCTTCCGGACCGAGGATGTAGCCGGCTCCTGAAGTGACTGTGGAGATGTAGTGGAACGAGCCTATGGATTCGTTTCCGTTGAGTCCCCAGCTCCCGCGAAGTTTCAGAGAGGAGATCTGCTGCGGACGGTTCTGCATGAACGGTTCATTGGTGATGTTCCAGCCGAGGGAGACGGAAGGGAATGTGGCCCATTTGTGCGAAGGACCGAAATTGGACGAGCCGTCCCGGCGGAGGGTGAGTTCGGCCATGTATCTCTCATCGAAGTTGTAGCTTGCCCTGCCGAACCATGACAGCAGGCGGTGGCTGGCGGAAAGAGAACCCCATGCGCTGCGGGAGTTGGTGTCGGACTCGGTGTTGTCTATCCACGGCTGCTTCGGGTTGCCCAGATCATAGCTGGAGCCTCCGACGTTCTGTGACTGGGAGGACTGGGCCGACTGTCCGAGCAGGACCGTGAGGTGGTGTTTCTCGGCAATCTTGCAGTCGTATGAGAGGGTGTTCTCCACCTGCCATGTGAAGAGCCTGTCCATGCTGGACCACACGGAGGAACGGTCAATGTAGGTGTAGCGCCCTAGCCAGTACGGCATCTGGTAGCCGTCGTTGCCGCTGAGGATGAGTTCCACTCCGTATGAGGACTTGAATTTCAGACCTTTGTACAGTTCGATTTCCCCGAAGATGTTTCCCACGAGCTTGTCCGCCTTGGACTTGTCTCCAGGCAGGCTGAGCGACGCGAGCGGGTTCACCATGTTCCCGAAATCGTCGCCGGCTATCGCGAATACATTCCCGTTGAAGTCCGTCACCGCGTTAGGATGCTCAGCAAGCACGGCCTGCGGGTCGTCGGCATAGACGCCCATGATAGGGGACATGGATACTGCGCTGCCGAGTATGCTGCCGCGCTCGCTGTTCTCCCCGATGCTCATTGATGTCGTGCGGGAGTAGGCCATGTTGACTCCGCCGGTGAACTTCCGCAGCCAGCTTTTCTCCGCGCTGCGGTCGAAGAAGGTGTAGTTGGTGTTGGCTCTTGCGCTGTAGCGGTCATAGTTGGAGCGGTTGTAGTTCCCTCCGATGATTCCTTCGTTGTAGAGGTAGCCGAAGGAGAGGTAGTATGTCATCTTGCCGTTGCCTCCGCTGATGCTGGCCTGATGTTCGATGACAGGAGCGTTGTAGTTGAATACTTCTTTCTGCCAGTTGGTGCCTTTGCCGAGAGAATACGGGTCGTCGTAAATCGGGGACTTGCCGCTGTTCATGTTCATCTCGTTCATCAGCACGGCGTATTCCGTGGCGTCCAGCACATCCTTCGTCTTCCACGGGCTCTGCCATCCGTAGGAGAAGGAGTAGTCGACCCTCATCTTCTCGTCGCTGCCCTGGCGCGTGGTCACGAGAATGACTCCGTTGGCGCCTCTGGCTCCGTAGATTGCTGCCGATGCCGCATCCTTGAGAATCTCCACGGACATGATGTCGGAAGGGTTGAGATAGTCGATGCTTCCGCTCACTGGCATTCCGTCGACGATGTACAGAGGGTTGCTGTCATTGATTGTGCCTATGCCCCTGATGCGCACTTTGGTGCCGGAGCCGGGCTGGCCGGAGTTCTGGGTTATGGTGACTCCCGAGACCATTCCCTTGAGCAGGTTGTCCACGCGGGTGCCTGCCGTCTGGGTGAGGGCGTCTCCCTTGACGGAACTGATGGCGGCGGTGACGACGCTCCTCTTCTGCACGCCGTAGCCTACGACCACCACGTCGTCAAGCATCTGCACATCTTCGTCAAGAACGATGTCGAGTGCTGCAGACAGGTCCTTTGGAATTACTGTTGTCTTTGACTGATAGCCGATTATGGATACGCTGAACTCTTTTTCTCCCTTCGGTACGTCGATTTCGAATTTTCCGTCGAGGTCGGTTTCCGTGCCGTTAGAAGGATTCTTCGGGAAGAGGATCACGGCTCCGACGACAGGTTCTCCGCTTTTGTCGGTGACCCGTCCCCTGAGTTTTCCTCCTTTTGAAGGGGTATCCTTCTTTTCCGGACGGAAGATGGATATTTTCTGACCTTCGATCCTGTAGCTGAGCCCGGTTCCGGAGAGCAGGTGCTCAAGCACGTTTCCGAGGCTTTCATTCTCGGCGTCGATGCTCAGGCGCGTGCCTGTTTCCACGTCGTTGTCGCGGATTATGAACGAGCAGTCGCTCTGTCGCCCTATCTCATCCAGAATCTGTACGAGAGGCCTATCCTTGCCGTGGACTGTAATCCTGATGTCCGATGGGGTCTGGGCCGAGGCCGGAAGGCATATCGCCAGGCAAAACAGGACCATCGGAACATATTGTCTGAAAATGTGTTCCAGACAAGCAATGATTGTTTTCATCTGATGTAAACGGTTATTTGTTTATATTTTGGGATCTTATCTTTTTGATATGCGTATGACTCCTCCGTACATGGTCACGGAGTATTTCCCGTCGACGTCGAGGTATCTGAGTATTTCGTCGAGCGTCATGTCTAGGTCTATGCTTCCTGAGAATCTCTCCTGTGCGAGGCTATTGTCCTGAAGCTCAATCCTGACGTTGAAATGTTTCTGGAGGCGGGTGAGGATTTCGCTCATCGAGGTGTTTGTGAATGACATCCTTCCGGCTGTCCAGTCGGAGACGAACGGTTCGGAGAGCTTTTTCGAGAGATTTCCTGTGGAGTGGTCAAGCACCGCCCTTTCGCCTGGAGAGAGCGTCATGGCGAGTCCCTCGGCAGTGCTCACCTCGACTTTGCCGCTTATCAGGTCTATGGTCGTGTTTCCATCTTCCCTGACGTTGAAAACTGTTCCGAGCACCTTGACTGCCAGATCTTCTGTGCTTACTGTGAACGGATGCCTCTCGTCTCTGCGGACTTCGAAATATCCCTCTCCTTCAAGATGCACGTCCCTTCCTTTCTTCCCGAAGTCTTTGGCGTATGCGAGCCTTGCTCCGGAGTTGAGCCATACGGTCGAACTGTCTGGGAGCATGAGCCTTGTCCTTGAGCCTTCCGGAACGGATATCTCGCAGAGCAGTTCTTCCGTTTCTCCGCTTCTGCTGCCAAGAACTCCAGCGCATATTCCTGAAATCACGGCGATGGCGGCGATGGCTGCGGCAATGCTGTGCCGTTTTTTGAAGACCATAAAAGGCGTTTCCTTTATCCTGCGGCGCAGTTTTTCCCAGTTCTTTTCGCGTCTGCTTTCATAATATGGGGTCAATGATGATGCGTAGAGCCGGTTGAGCTCGTCGAATCTGCGTGCGCATTCCTCGTCAGTCTCGACCATGCGGAGGAATTCCCTGGCGTTTTCTCCGCGCAGACCTCCGGTGAGATATTCTATTATAAGGGAGTCAAAATCCATTTTGTGTCCTGTTTCCATCCGTTTCAGTGTTTTTCGGGTCTCGGTTTCATACCCGTACACACATATATACGAAAAAAAGATGTCGGGCGTTTAGGACTTTATGCGATTTTTTTCAAAAATTTCTGAGGAAGGGAATTGCTTCCCGGTTCAATGGATCATTCCGGAGAAAAGGTAGGCGAGCAGGACGGCCGGCCCGAGTTCTTTGCGGATGCGGTCGAGGGCGGTCTTTATCTGCACGCGTACAGTAGATTCACGTATGTCCATCTTTTCTGAAATGTCTTTCGTCGAGTCCCCGTAGTAGAAATATCTCTCGAAAACCTCTCTGCAGCGCTGCGGAAGCGTGTCCACAATCTCGCGGAGCTTTTCTTCAGTCTCTTTCGCGGAGAGCAGGTCGAGCGGATGGACCTCGCTCAGGCAGTTCTCCTGGGCGAAGAGAAACAGTTCCTTTTCATAGCTTTCCTTGAGCCGTTCCTTCAGCATCTTTGAACGGAGGTGGCTCACGCAGGCGTTCCGGACGCTTCCGGCGAGATACCCGTGGATGGGCGTGCGGTAGTGTCCCCGGTTTTTCCAGACGGAGAGAAATACATCGTTCACGATTTCCTCGACGGAGGACGGGTCGGGAACGTACATGGTCGCCACAGAGCAGAGATATGACCAATAGGCGTCATACAGAGCCTTGAACGATTTCTCGTCCCCTCCGTTGATCCCGTCGATTATGTTCTGGCCTATGGTTATCATGTCTTCGTACTGTTATGTTTGAAAATCAGTTATGTTCGATAGAGATAACTTCCCAATGTCCTCCATTGTCGGGGCCAACGCGGCGGATAAGTTTCTCGGAGTACAGTTTGGCGAGTTGCCATTCCACTCCTTTGGTGGTGATCCCTATTTTTTCGGCGATTTCTGCCGTCGTTATCTGTGGCATTTCTTGTAACAGCTGCAAAATTTTCTCCCTAGTTTTCTCCCTAGTTTTCTCCCTA
>ULNT01040078.1_pt1 | contig 16183 bp, 13 predicted proteins | sample 1952001 | NCBI WGS metagenome assembly ULNT01 (sample SAMEA4835585, study PRJEB28245) | human gut metagenome | biome: gut microbiome; material: fecal sample | place: Denmark | collected 2008
AAGCCAGACAAAAGGCCGCCTGCCGTCCCGATGATGGCGTTGATAGGGAGGAATCTGGGAGAATCATAGGCCCCGAGGGGCTTATCTCGTGGAAAGATTTGCCCAGACGGAGTTTTTTTCCTAACTTTGCCCAAAACAATCCGTTAAGAAATATATGAACATCGCACTATTGACTGCCGGCGGTGTCGGCAACCGCATGGGACAGGACATTCCCAAGCAGTTCATGACCATAGACAATATCCCCGTTATCATCTATACGATGCGGGCCTTCCAGCAGCACCCGCAGATCGACGCCCTCGCGGTGGTCTGCCTCAAGGGCTGGGAGGTGATGCTGCAGGCCTACGCCAACCAGTTCAACATCACCAAACTGCACTGGATCTTCGAGGGAGGCGACAGCAATCAGCACTCCATCCGCAACGGACTCCAGGGACTGCGCGACGCAGGTTGCAAGGACGACGACATCGTGCTCGTCCACGACGGCGTGCGCCCCTTGGTCTCGGAGCGTATCATCAGCGAGAACATCGACCTCTGTCAACGCTATGGCTACGCCGTGACGGGCATGACCTGCAAGGAGGCCATCATGGAGAAGGTCGGCGACTGCGTGGAGAACATCACCATCCCCCGCGAACGCCTCGTGCGCACGCAGACCCCCCACACCTATCATCTTGGCGACCTGCTGCGGGCCCACGACGAGGCGGAGGAGAAGCACGTGGAGAACACGGTGGCTTCGTGTACGCTGATGGCGGCTCTCGGCGTGGAGGATCAGCACCTGGTCATCGGGTCGGAGAAGAACGGACTGAAACTCACGCAGACGGAGGACGTCGAGCTCTTCAAGGCCCTCATCCACACATCGAAGGAAGCATGGCTGAAGTGAGTCTCTACGAGCAGGACGTCCTGCGGGCAGCCTCGCAGGACCTGCCCTGGCAGCTGCTCGACGGCAAGAACGTCCTCGTGACGGGAGCGACGGGACTGATAGGCGGTGCCGTCGCCGACGTGCTGATGGCAGCGCCCACCTCGTGTCGCGTCTTTGCCTCGGGTCGCAACCAGCAGCGGGCGGAGAAGCGTTTTGCCCGCTACACACAGTCCGACCGGTTCCGTTTCCTTCCGATGGACCTCACGCAGCCGCTGGAAGGCGACACAGACTTCCACTTCGTCATCGATGCGGCAGGCGGCGCGGCTCCCCGGCTCTACAAGGAAGACCCTGTCGGCGTGATGCGGTCCAACCTCAATGGCGTGGACCATCTCTTCCAGTATGGCGTCCGCCATGCGCTCCAGCGCTTCCTCTATGTCTCCTCGGGCGAGGTCTATGGCGAGGGCGACGGCCGTCCCTTCACGGAGGACTATAGTGGCTATGTCAATCCGCTGGAGGTACGATCCTGCTATCCCTCGGCCAAGCGGGCGACGGAGACGCTATGTGCCTGCTATGGCGCCCAGCACCATGTCGAGGTTGTCGTCGCGCGTCCCTCCCACGTCTATGGACCGGGCTTCACGGAGTCGGACAACCGCGTCTATGCGCAGTTCATCCGCAATGTGGAGCGTGGCGAGGACATCGTCCTCAAGAGCAAGGGCGAGGCCTTCCGCTCCTGGACCTATGTGGTCGATTGTGCGACGGCCCTCCTCCATATCCTCCTCTTGGGTAAGGACGGCGAAGCCTACAATGTCGCCGACGAACAGTCCAATATCACCATCCACCAACTGGCAGAACTCACGGCAGGAATGGCTGGGCGCCAAGTCGTCTTCGACATTCCCGACGATGCGACCCATGGTGTCACCACGCCCATCACCAAGGCGGTCTTCGACACCCGCCGCCTTCAGTCGCTTGGATGGCAGCCCCTGTGGCACATCGAGGAGGGACTCCGCCATATTGTAGACCAACGGTGATGTTTTTTCTAGTTCGTCCGTGTTTTGGAGTGGCGCTTGAAGTCGCGGCGTAGCAAGGTACAATACATGAGTTTTTTGTATAAGTTCTATGCCTCGATGTCTGCAAATCGTCGGCAACCTGCTGACGATTTGAAGTTGTTATTTGTGATTGCACGGGTTCATCATAGTCGTATCATATCAAGATGCAAGGGTGATATGGGTAAAGACAATGTGGTGGCGAAATATGCCTTGGATTCATACAAGGAGCCAATGGGCATATCAGAAAACCAACTCTTCAAGCTCTTCCCTAAAGACTTTAAGTCTTCCATGCCGATTATTGAGGAATTGGAAAAGGGACTGAAAGATAGTATTGATTAATAATGAACCAATGTCGCAAATTTACATAAAATATAAATGGAAACGTTAAAGAATCTTCTCGGTGTAGCAGTATATGTCATGCTCAGTTGTGTGACGGTGTCTATCATCTTCGGTGGTGTGCGCAATATCTACTATGCGTGGAATACGCGAAAATGGAAGAATATCGCCTTTACTTTTGTCGTCTTCATTGCATCCATTGCGTTTTTAGTTTGGGGGGATATGTTTCAAATTTTAGGGGACACCTGCCGTTTCTTCTATAAGCTTTGTCAATAGATGGCTCCTTGCTGACATAGTATGTAAGGGGAAACGGCTGAAAGACTTAAAGTTACAGTTTGCTCCCGTCATAAATGTCGGGAGCAAGACTACGCAACTGGGTCTGTTCAATTTTCGCTCGTTCCTTAATATCGGAATGCTGTTGGCTGAGAGTGAAAAGGCAAAGGCTTTGCGCAGTGCCATCTTGGATATAGTAATAGCAACAATCAACGAGAAGACAGGCGGCGGAACAAAGTATATCAATCGACAGGATGTGAACTACATACCAGCCGCAATTACAGAAGAAAACTACCGTAAGAATCTTACTTCGGCTATGAGCCAGTGTGTAGCAGGACATAAGACATACAAGTATTCTCAAGTGACTGATTACATATACAAGGCTGTGTTTAAGGAAAATGCTAAAGAATATCGTAAAGTTCTTAGCCTTGACACCAAAGACAACGTTCGACACACACTCTATGCAGAGGTGCTGCTTGTCATATCCTCATTTGAGAATGGCGTGGGTGCTACCATACAGCAAAGATTCAAAGAAAATGGCGGTAGATTGTTGTCTATGGAAGAAGTGAAGGCAATTGTCAATGATTCTGAAATATAAGTTACAGATAAAGCGTTGCAAGAATGTCCGTTAAGAATGAATAGAATTTTCTTATTTCTTGAGCCCTTGTATTCGCGTATATTTGATGTGTTAAAAGCATGCGCAACTAATTGCTGTTCAGATACTTGAAAAAAGAGTTAACTCGATGTGTTGCAGAATGAATACATCTGTACTCAAATAATTTCTCGAACAAGAAACCCTTTTCGAGAAGTTTATTTATGCCTATGGTGTAAAAAATATGATTTTTTTGCCATTCTAAAAATAATGTGTAATTTTGCAAACGATTTGACTGGCCGTACATTTTTTAATGCGACACAAATGTTGCGGCTGGTTGTTTGAAACTAAAAACTAGTAAAGTGTCGCGGATTTTTTATTATTATGAGGAATTTATTTTTTGTAATTTGCGCTCTGGCCCTCACGGGGTTTGCCGTCTCCTGCCAAAGCGAAGAAGAAACGACTCGCTCAAAAGATGAGGCCGCAGTCGAGTTTATCAACACCTACAATTCCACTGCTGAAGATGTTTTGGGTATTGGTGTGCGGCCTGGAGACAAATCCAAATCTCCACGTAAAGCGATTCCGACAAAAGCGGACAGTATGCAAACCGTGTATGTGAAGCCGTCAACAGGCACAGGAAATGCAGGTTCATTGCAGCCTTTCACTGGAACAACAATAAACGAATTCACAGATTATTTAAGTTGGGCAGATGCCACTGTGTCTATCTTCAACGACGGGACTGCCGTGGATTCTGTTGCTATTTCCGTTAACGAAGCCAAACAAAAGCTTGCTCCAATGGTGGCCAAAAGCCGTGCATATTTATTGCGTAACGGAATGACAAATGCGGACATTGATGAAATGCTGAGAGAAAATAATGTGGATGAAACAGAATTGGTACCTTTGGTGTTGGCCATGATGGAGTATGATGGCAGCTTGTACACTGGTATGGCACCTTTTTGTGCACCCAAAACAGGTGGTAAGGATTACAATCAATCATCAAAACCTGATTGGAAGAAAATAGGAAACTGTGCTTTGGAAGCTTTGGGTTTTAATATCGGTACTCAAATTATTACTTCAGCTTGTAACTCGTGGTCAAAAGCTGTGATAATGAAGGCGTTTAAGCCCATAGCAAAGAAATCTTGTGGTCCAGTTGGTGTTGTTCTTACCGTTGGCGCTTTTGCCAATTGTATGGGCTGGATACATATATCGCTCTTTGATTAATAGGCTAATTGCAATTAACTATGGAAACAATAAAGATAGTTTTCAGTGTGCTTGTTTATGTCTTCCTCAGTGGTGCTTTGGTGTTTGCCATCTTCGGTGGTTTGCGCAACATCTACAACGCGTGGAAGACGCACCGATGGAAGAATGTCGTCTTTACTGTTGTCGTCTTCATCGCCACTATTGCGTTTTTTGTTTGGGCGGATTTCTTTCAAATTTTAGGGGACACCTGCCGTTTCTTCTATGAGCTTTGCCAATAGATGGCACCAGTTGATCCAGAGTGACCACCGCAATATATATAAAATGTATGTTGCGGTGGCCTATTCCTTGTTGAATTCGTCCGAACTTGGAGTGACCTATTGGGTTGTGTCGCGGAAAAGATAACAAATGGATATGTTGAAACTGAACAGAGATAACCCAAGCAGCTCTTTCTACATTTTGTTATTTGTTTCTTTATAAACCATTTTAAAGCGTTGATTGTTGGAAGAATGCCATTTTTCTCGTCTTTTTTTAATTCAACTATCTGTAAACCTTTAAAAAAGCAGGTAAAGATGAGGTGTTTTGTTTTTTTTTAACGGTTTTCTTTTGGAAGATATAGGTAAAAAACCTATTTTTGCACCAAAAGTTTTCCTCCCTTTCAATATTGATTGTGAGGATAGGTTTTAACTAACAACCAAATGCGTATTACTATAGAATTACAGACATATCACAAAACAATACCGGAAGCTACAAGAAGGCGATAAAAACAAAACCAACATGAATAAGTTATTTTTAGATATTATCCACGAGAAAGAAGTATTGAACGAAGCAACATTGGATACTTTGAAAGGTGGTAAAAAGAAGTTTTCAGAAAGTGTTCACAAAGTAATAGCAACCTAAAATCAATATAAGAATAGTATGATGCGTAATAGATATTCTGGCCTTTTGGCCATAGTCTTGACAAGTACCATTTGTGCAAATGCCCAGAGTATAGATGGAAAAGTGATGGAAAACGACAGCATTCCTGTTCCCTATGCCACCGTGTCCCTACTTCAGGCCTCCGACTCAGCTTATGTTGCTGGCGTGATAGGCGGCGAGGATGGCAGTTTCTCTTTTGACACGAACTCATCTGGGAAAATAGTGAAGGTCTCATGTATAGGATACAAGACGGTGTTTTTGCCAGCTGCAGCCCACATGACCATCCATTTGCTACCGTCGGAGCAGTCCCTGCAAGGAGTGACGGTCACGGCCTCCCGACCATCCTTCAAGATGGAGCAAGGACAGTTTGTCACACACATACAGGGGACCGTGTTCAGTCAGCTGGGGCTGGCTACCGACGTGTTGCAGCAATTGCCCCTGATCGACACAGATGGCATCAAAGTGCTGGGAAGAGGCGTGCCGCTTGTCTATATCAACAACAAACGGATGCGCAATTGGAATGAGCTGACGCGCATCCCGAGCAATATGATCAAGGATGTGAAGATCGACATGAATCCCGGAGCAAAATACGGATCCTCCGTGCGCGCCGTGCTCTACATCACCACCATCAAGCCCGTCGGAGAAGGGCTGGGTGGATCTCTGATCTTGAGCGAGAACGTGTCAAGCTGCTGGAACACCACTGGATGGCTTGACCTCAACTACCGTCGGCGTGGCCTCGATTTCTTCGTCAACACATCGGCCAATACTTTCAGCAACTCTCACTATAAGCGCCAGGACGTCTATGACTTCCAGTACAAGGGTCAAGATATCCATGCCGACTATTCGGGCGATGGTTACAACTCGGCGAAGACTGGTTTTGTGAGTGTTGGAGTCAACGACCAACTGACGGACCGACAGTCTCTGGGAGCCACTTATACTTTCTCAAGGGTGTTCTCCAACAGTGCAGACCAAAACTATCGCAACCATGTGTGGCAGAACGGTGCTTTCAGCGAGTTTGACACTCGGTCCACTCAGTCCTCGCAAAACGGCAACCACAACGTCAGCGCCTATTACGAAAACAAATTCAGCGATAAGTTTTCTCTCAACGTAGATGCCACCTACGCCCACAATCGCGCCAACAGCAGGCAGATTATCGTCGAGAATCGAATGGACAACAGGTCTATGCTGGTGCCCGCCACGAAGTCCGAATCGGACATGGCAGCACAGAGGACGGTCTTCTCCTCTACTGTGGCCAATGGCAAACTGGACTATGGTCTGGCGACCTCCTGGACACGCTTCCAGCAACAATACTGCATCGAGAACGCAGACTATTCGGGCTTGCTGCAGACCAACGACAACGAGTCGAAACAGTCGGCTGCCCACGTGTTCGCCAACTACAGCCGCAGCTTCGGGAGATGGTTCACGCAACTGGGACTGAAATATGAATACATAGACTACAAATACTATGCCGCTGGCAAACTGCGCGACGAGAGCAAACGCACTTTCCGCAATCTCCTGCCCTCGGTGTCGCTGTCCTACAGCCAGGACAGGTTTTCGCTGATGCTGAGCTACAACATCTATACCAACAGTTCCGGCTACAGCCAACTGGACGACGGACTGCAGTATATCAGCGATTTCCGTTACAACAAGGGCAACTCCCAGCTCCAGCCCACCAAAAATCACTCCGTGGCGTTTAACGCATCCTACCGCGACCTTCTCTTAATATGCAACTACTCCTATGGCAAGGATGCCGTTGTCAGCTGGTTTGACGTGATGGACGAGATTCCAGCCGTGTTGTCCTACGGGGTCAACCACTCTTTCTCGAGCGTCTATACTGGACTCTCCTACAGTCCCACATTCTTCAAGATATGGAGGCCATCATGGCATGTGTGGATCCGCAAACAATGGCTGAGTTACAACGGGATGGAATATGGACGTCCTCAAGCAGGCCTGCAATGGAAGAACCTCGTCGTGCTCCCTCGCCAGTGGTATATCGTGCTGAATGCGAGTGGTAACCTCAAGGGCCATTCGAACACGTACATGGCGCACTCTTCTATCAATGTGGGGATGAGCATCCAAAAAAACATGAAAAACCTATGGGTCAAGCTGGCTGCATCCAACTTGTTCAATGCCAAAGAGAAGGGCTACTCGGAGTATAAGGGCGTTTACACCTCTCACTGGGTGGACAATCGGCAGCCCAGCATTAGCCTGACCATCTCCTACTCTTTCAACCCGGCAAAATCAAAATACAAGGGAAAGACGGCTGGAGAAGACGAGTTGCGCCGCCTGTGACCATTGATTACCTTCCTCGCCACGACAAAACCTGGGCTTGCCCTGGGATGTCGTGGCGAGGATTGATTTTAGATGCGGTTTGTGAGACTGGGCGTTCCACAAACCGCAGTGGTGAAATACTCCTGACTATAATTTGAATTTGCCCTCATGGTCGCGCAAGATGTCGTTGTCGAGATCTATCTTACGCTTGCTGTTCTTTCTGATTGTCCAGCGGAACAAAACCCATGGGGAGAACGTATTGCTCTTCGTGTAGGCGACACTTCTGTAGTCGCCCGTGCTCACGGTGGTCTTGCTCCTCGGATTGCCAATGAAGCTCGTACAGCCTACTGACAACAGGATGTCGGGGGTGAAACTGTAGGAGAGCATGAGGGTGCTAGTCGGATTGTAGTTTTTCGTCCGTGCATATTCCGAGACAATGTAGTTTTGGTAACTGAAGTTAGCCCGCGCCTCCAGTTTGCCCCACTTCTTGCTCACAAGCAGCAGGCCCCGGAAATATTTCTTCGCTCCTGCGCTCGTATAGTAGCTCACATGGTGGGCCATGTCCATCAAGACCGTACATCCCAATACGCGCCACAGCAAGTTGCCTTTCAGCTGCAGCGAGCGGAAGCGTCCCTGGTTCTGATACGTCGTCAGCAGCACACCATTGTCCGCCGCCAAGCGCACCGACTCGATGAGGTCGCTCGATACACCATAGGAAACGCCTGCGCCGCAACTCATGCTACCCTTGTAATAAGATGTATTCCAAGAGAAAACGTGCGACTTGGAAGGCAGGAGAAACGGATTGCCACGACTGATAAGCAGCGTGTCGGCAGACGTGTTGTATGGGGAGAGCATAGCTACGGAAGGGGCCGTGTTGCTGTAAGTGTAGCCCAAACGCATACTGAGCGTGTTGGTGATATTATAGTGGAGGCCAAGATCGAAACGTGGTCTGAAATAATGATGGTCTATACTGTCTGACCTCATCGCCATATACTCCATGCCAGCCGTCACATCGTAGGTCAGTTTTCGTGACAACATCCCCGTGTAGCCCGCAAAGACAAACTCGTTGAGGCGATGGTGCCCAAAGAGATAGGTCGCCAAACCGTTGTTCTCTATTCGGTCATACGCATACTCGGTCTCGTTGCCCAGCTCCAGGCTTCCTCCGTCGTCGAATTCTTTGGAGTAGCTCAGTGTCAATGATCCTTGGTGGTGCCTACTGATATATTGCTGGAGGTTTGTGCCTCCCAGCCCTTGTGTCTCCTCCTCCAGGCTGTTGGTGTTGTCGGCTCGGTTGTCCGTATAGACGGCATACAGCTCCAACTCCTCGTCCTCTGAGAAAAGATGCTTATAGTAAGCCGTCGCCGAAAAAAGATGAGAGCGATAGACGGAAGCGTTGTCGCGCACGAGGCCCTGCGCGTTCTGCTCGCCGAGAGAGAAACTGCTACTGTTCTCTTTGCTTGTATTGCCCTGGACGTATGCGGCAAAATAATCCTTTGCCGTCATGCGCCACTTCCCCATCAACGAGAAGTCATAATCGGTACTTTTGCTTCGTGTCTCGCCTGCATAGTGCTTGGTGAGTCCGGGCGTGACAAGGCTATAGGCGTTTTCTTGCCGACTGTGCTCCGTGCTGATAGAGGCGTCGCCGTAGAGCGAGACGGTACTGTTGCCAATCTCAAAGGTCGGCATGGCAAAATAGGATTTGGCAGGATAGTCGGCTCGTGTGGATAGTTGCGTATAGGTGTAGAGCGAAGTGTCCTTCAGTTTGATGTTGACGACGCGCTTCACCCCCTGGCGCATATACTTAGCACTCACCACGTCAATGATTTCCACCGACTTGATGCGGGCGGGGTCTATGGGGCTCACGCCAGAGTTCACCCGCATGCCATCGACAAGTATCAGTATCGACTGACCGTCTGCAGAACGCACACTTTCGTTTACAGGGTCGCTATAGAGCAAGGGTATTTCCTGCAAGGCGACAAAGGGGTTGCCACACTCCTTCGCCTTCTTCGTCAGGTAGAACACATGCCCCTTGGACGTGGCACGACTGCTGCTACCCATGACGACTACGCTATCCAGCTCCACGCTCTTCGTCATGAGGATAAAGTTCAGGTTGGCATCGCGGTCTATCACGACCGAATCCTCATCAGAAGAATAGCCGACACAACTTGCCACCACCTGGTAGCTGCCTCGTGGCACGTCTCCGATACGGTATTCTCCTTTGGCATTCGATTGTGCCAATCCCGCCAGCTCACCGTCTTGATACAGACATAGTTGTGCGCCCTGGATGGACGTTCCCGTTTCGTCCGTCACCTGCCCCAACAGGCAGTATTGTGCGAAGGAGGAAAGGGGCAGCAGTAGCATGATAGCCAATAGCGCTAGGTTCCTTTTCATGTTTTCATACTTTTATTGTTCATACACTTTTTAAGCAACTTGGATACATTTTACATTGCTTGCATTTATCTTTTGTTAAATCATACCCTAGTGTCGTAATTTTCTCATTCCATACAATTGCTCCTGTTTCTGTGTCAAGATGTCTGTAGGAATTCCGATTGGAAAAATCATAAACTTTTTTGTTTCCATACTCAATCTGTTAATAAAACTCCCTCCCCTAAAATAGAGAAAGCTATTAGGTTTTTACTTATTTTTTAACTCAACTGCAAATGTAGGATATTCCTTGAAAAAATCATAACGCCCCCCCCAAAAAAACACATCGTTTATGAATATTTAACTATTTATCTCTTTCACTGCGTCCGCAGAAACTCTATACTCCTTGTGTACTTAACTGTTTTTTCCTACGGGCAAAAGCCAAGATTTCAATGTTTTTTATAGTATGAAACAAAAAAGACTAAAAGAGACGTTTGTGTGAAAAAACAAGTATTTTTGCGTTTCCTATGTGATAATACAAACGTCAACTTAGGCAAAGTAAAGAAAGATAGAGAATAAAAGTGTTTTAACCCAAAGCTTCTCCCAATGTGGATACTAAGGACGATAGTTGATAAGACCCCAGTACCACCTTGGTGTTGCTTAGCTGGTACTGGAGTTTCATTCGGCTGGTACTGGAGTTTCACTTGACTTTCATCGCAGTACCACTCGTGTGGGATGGTGCATGGACCTAATTGATGGTTTTGCTTGCTTTCTATATGCTATATCGTTCCTATTATATATAGGAAAAGAGGAATACCCTATATGGTATATAGGGTCTCTCGACAACGCTATCCTGTGCCCCCTCAAGACAGGGCCACATAGACCGCATGGCTCTCTCGCTTCTCGGGCGGCGGGAGCTTCATGTAGTCGCCGTAGAGGTCTGTCAGATAGGAGTCATAGTCGTGGGGAGCAGGAAACTCCACGCCCTCGAACGTGATTTTTCCCAAAGGCTTGATGCTTGCCTTGTCGAAGGAGACACCGCGCCCGTTGAGGATGGGAATGTCGCTGTAGCGACCTTTGGGGGCGAGACGGCAGACCAGTTTCCACAGTCCGCTGCAGACCATCAGTTTGGCTCCAAACCAGAAAAACTCGGCAAAGGACCGCAGGGAGTAGGTGTGGCTATGGTGGAGGATGGCATTGCTCTTGGAGATGCCCTTCGTCAGCCGCTTGATCCATTTGCGGGAGATGTTGGGATAGTCCTCCATCGGGAATATATCGACGAAGATACCTTTGGCGTAGGGTAGGGCGAAGCTGTCGCCGGGTTCGATATAGAGCGAGTTCAGGTCGCGTATCTTCACGATTGGCTCTTTGCTCCCTGGGTCCGTTCTCGGCGACTGTAGGAAGAGGTGGGGCGGCAGTTCCTTGGGTGCGACCTCCTCGAAGCGGTGCTCGTCCTCCACGGACATGGCGATGTCGATGTCGTCGTCCCAGGGAATGAATCCCTGGTGGCGCACCGCGCCAAGCAGCGATCCGCCGTCGAGCCAGTATTCGATATGGTGCTTTTGGCAGATGCGGTCGATCTCCTTCAGTATCTCCAACTGGCGCAGCTGGCAGGCGCGGAGGTTCTGTCGGATGTTCTCCTTGAGATATTCCTGATATTTTTCCATTCCTTTGTTCTTATTTGAATAGGTAATCGACGAGCAGGCTGCCGTTGTACACGAGCAGATAGACCGTCAGGAGTATGATGATGATGCGCAGCGGCTGTTGCAGGCGAGGCTGGACGCGCCGCAGCAGCATGGCGATGGCGATGGGGATGATAAACATCCAGTGGGCCGACATGATATAGACCTCGTTGAGGCCGAAGCCCAGCACGACATGGAGCAGCAGGTCGCAGCCAAACCATGATAGCAGCAGGAGCATCAGTCGGGTGCGGAGTCCACAGAGGATGCCGCCCACGAAGAGCAGCACCACGAGCGCCTCGATGCCATACTGCCACCAGTAGTCGTAGCCGACGATGGCGGGCCGATCCACGCTATAGTCTTTCAAGAGTTCTTTCTGATGAAACTGTAGTCCCTCGCCGAAGAGGTTCTCGACGATGGCGGGTCCGCGCGAGGCCGTGATGTTGGTCTGCTGCAGCAGGAAGTTGTCGGCGATGGGCTTTCCCCTTCGTGCTTTCATCTCCTTGTCGTGAGCCGCCAGTTTCGCCTTAAGCGTGCTGTCCTTCTGCATCTTCTTGGCCAGCACCGCCTTGCCCCGTGCGTCCACGGGCTTGATGATGGTCTCGTTCTGCCAGTAGCCTGCTCCCACGAAGAGGAGGACGGGTACGATGACCACCGCCAGCACCGTCATGGGGCGGAAGAACCGTTTGCCCCGGACAAAGAGCGAGGCCAGCCACGACTTGGCAATGTTGCTCAGCGTCGTACCTCCCGTGAGCGTGGCGAGCAGCGACACCAGCCAGAGTGGTTGCGGACGCGGCGACGTGGCAAGCCAGAGCGTCAGCAGCAGGAGGAGGAGCGAAAGGCAGAAATGGTCGGGGACGATCATCGTCAGCATCACCATGGCGAAGGAGAAGAACAGCGTGGTGATCCAATGGGCGTCGGCACGCCCCACGCCTACACGGTCGCGCAGGATGCGGTAGAGGAAGATGAGGGAATAGACGCCTGCGAAGATTGTCAGTGCCGAGACGAGGAAGACCGCCGAATTGTGGCCGGTCAGCGGACGCAGTGCCTGGTTGGTCCAATAGAGGGGGTAGAGGAGGATGGCAAAGAGCGGGTGGCGCAGCATGTCGTAATAGATGCGCGTGCAGGAGACGAAGATGTAGCTGTAGTTGTCGAAGCCAGAGAGGTGCATGTGGTTGTAGAATACACTCCAGAATCCCAACTTCCCTCCTTTGAAAAAGGAAGCAGGATAATAGGCCCACAGCAGTGCGTGAAGCCCCAGTAGCACCACGAAGGAGGACAGGGCGAGCCAGCGCTCCTCCTGTCTGATCTTAAATAGATTTTGCATCGGACTTCCCTTTTATTTGTTCTACCATTCTATTTGCTCTCTTCTTGTTAATGTTCCTTTTGTTTACTCGCTTCTATTTTACGCTCTTCTTGATTGCGAGTGCAAAATTACTCATTTATTCTGAAAGCAGGCAAGTTATCCCGAAAATGTTTGGCCATTCCGTTGATTATGAGTACCTTTGCAGCCCAAAAGCGGAACGAGACCATCCAAGCGGGTTCTTCAGTGGGTTCATAATGGTGGATGGGCGGCATTCCGTAGGATAATAAAATCAACTCACAACACATTGAAGACATTTGAAGAATTGGGCGTTTCTGAACCGATCAGAAAGGCCATTGAGGAGTTGGGCTTCGTGCAGCCGATGCCCGTCCAGGAGGAAGTGATCCCTTATCTTTTAGGCAACCGCAACGACGTCATCGCCCTCGCCCAGACGGGTACGGGCAAGACGGCAGCCTTCGGCATTCCCCTGCTCCAACGTATTGACACCGACAGCAAGGAGACGCAGGCCATCGTGCTCTCGCCGACCCGCGAGCTCTGTCTCCAGATCGCCGACGATCTCAACGCCTTCGCGCGCTATATCTCCCATGTCCATATCGTCCCCGTCTATGGTGGCGCAAGTATCGAGGCACAGATCCGTTCGCTCCGTCATGGCGCACAGATCATCGTGGCTACGCCGGGCCGCCTCATCGACTTGATGCATCGGGGCAAGGCGCGTCTCGACAATGCCCGCAACGTGGTGTTTGATGAGGCTGACGAGATGCTCAACATGGGATTCCAAGACTCCATCACCGAGATTCTCGAAGGCATTCCCGAGGAGCGCAACACGCTGCTCTTTTCGGCCACGATGAGCCGCGAGGTGGAGCGTGTGGCCAAGGGCTACCTCCACGACTACAAGGAGATCGTGGTCGGCAGTCGCAATGAGGGTGCGGAGAATGTGAACCATGTCTATTACATGGTCAACGCGAAGGACAAATACCTGGCCCTGAAGCGTATCGTGGACTTCTATCCGAAGATCTACGCCATCGTCTTCTGCCGCACGAAGCGCGAGACGCAGGAGATAGCCGACAAGCTGATACGCGATGGCTACAATGCGGAGTCGCTCCACGGCGACCTCTCGCAGCCGCAGCGCGACCTGACGATGCAGAAGTTTCGCAGCCACCTCACCCAGATACTCGTGGCAACGGATGTGGCCGCGCGTGGTCTCGACGTCGATGACCTGACGCACGTCATCAACTACGGACTGCCCTCTGATATCGAGAGCTACACCCACCGCAGTGGCCGTACGGGCCGTGCGGGCAAGAAGGGTACGAGCATCTCCATCATCCACAGTCGCGAGCGCTCTAAGATTCGGTCTGTCGAGAAGGAGATCGGCAAGGCCTTTGAGGATGGAACCCTCCCCACGCCGGAGGAGATCTGCAAGAAGCAGCTCTACAAGCAGATGGACGCCATCCTCAAGACGGATGTGGACGACGACCTGATCGCTCCCTATATGGAGGACATCAAGCGCCAGTTTGAATATATTGATAAGGAGGACATCATCAAGAAGATGGTCACCGTGACGTTTGGCCGTTTCCTCGACTACTACAAAGACGCCCCCGAGATCGAGAAGCCCAATGTGAAGGGTGCCCGCAAGGAGCGCGACGGCGAGGCCAAGGCCAAGCGAAGCAAGGGCGGGAAACCCGAGGCAGGCTATGCGCGCCTCTTCATCAACCTCGGTAAGATGGATGGTTTCTATCCTGGCGAGGTGATGCAGTTTGTCAACAAGCACGTCCATGGTCGCCAGGAGGTGGGCCATATCGACCTCTTGGCGCGCCAGAGCTATATCGAGGTGCCGCAGGAGGATGCCGCGATGGTGATGAAGGCCCTCGACGGATCGGTCTATAAGGGCCGCAAGGTGCGTTGCAACGATGCCAACGAGGGGCGTCCGCAGCGCGAGGACCGCAAGGAGGCACCGCGCCGCACGTCTCGTCCGGGCAAGTCCTCATGGGGCGAACGTGGAGACCAAGGCCGTCGTCCGGGCCGTTACGACCGTGAGCGTCCGTCGCGCCGTGCCGCCAGTGTGCCGATGTACAACGACCAGTCCACGAAGCGCCACTATAAGAAAGACGACTGGAAGATGCTCATGAATGGCAATGCCGGTGGTAAGTTGCGTGGCGACGAACCCGACTTCAGCGAGGAAGGATGGGCCAGACGCTATCCGAAGAAGCGCTAAGGAGTCGTAGTGGACCGCATCAGCGAATGATGCTTTAGTATGAAAAAAAACAAGTGGCCATGAGACCGTCCTGTTGTGGATGGTTTCATGGTCACTTGGTTTGTTGGCGCTTGTTGGTTGCGGGCTATTTCTTTTCCAGTTCCTGAAGACTCTCCATCTTCTTCGTCTCAAGAAATTCATAGATGCCACACAGGTGCTCGCGTACACGACCGTGGCCAAACTCATACACCTTGCTTACCAGGCCGTCGAGGAAGTCGCGGTCGTGGCTCACCACGATGAGGGTGCCGTCGAAGTCCTGCAGTGCTTGCTTCAGCACGTCTTTGGTACGGAGGTCGAGGTGGTTGGTGGGCTCGTCGAGGATCAGCAGGTTGACAGGTTCCAGCAGAAGCTTCAGGATAGCGAGACGGGTGCGCTCGCCACCGGAGAGCACCTTCACCTTCTTCGTGGCGTCTTCTCCACCAAACATAAAGGCGCCCAGAAGATTGCGTATCTTGTTGCGCACCTCGCCCTTGGCCACGTCGTCTATGGTCTGGAAGACCGTGAGCTCGCCGTCGAGCAGCGAGGCTTGGTTTTGGGCGAAATAGCCGATCTGCACGTTGTGGCCGAGTTGTAGATGGCCTTCGTTTTGCAGTTGGCCCATGATACACTTCACCAGGGTCGATTTGCCCTCACCATTGCGACCTACAAAAGCGATCTTGTCGCCTCGCTCCACGGTGAGGTTCACACCGCTGAAGATGGTTTTGCCGTCGAACGCCATCGCCACGTCGCTCATCTGCACAGGGTAGCTGCCACTGCGTGGACTGGGCGGAAACTTCAGGCGGAGGTGGCTCGTGTCCTCCTCGTCCACCTCGATGAGTTCGAGCTTTTCGAGCATTTTTACCCGGCTCTGCACCTGGAAGGTCTTCGAATAGGTACCCTTGAAGCGTTCTATGAAGTCCTTGGTCTCGGCGATCATCTTCTGCTGCTCCTCATATTGCTTCATCTGTTGCTCACGGCGATCCTTGCGCAGTTCGAGATAGTGGCTGTAGGAGGCCTTGTAGTCGTAGATGCGTCCCATGGTCACCTCGATGGTGCGCGTGGTGATCTTATCGACAAACTTACGGTCGTGGCTGATGACG
>ULNT01034632.1_pt1 | contig 16158 bp, 10 predicted proteins | sample 1952001 | NCBI WGS metagenome assembly ULNT01 (sample SAMEA4835585, study PRJEB28245) | human gut metagenome | biome: gut microbiome; material: fecal sample | place: Denmark | collected 2008
TTCATTTCACCACCGTACCAAGTGTTCAGGATAACCTGTTCCTTAGTAGTCAAGTTGAATACAACTGCAGTTTCTGAGTTCAGACCCAGTTCTTTGTAGTTCTCAACTTTAGCCTTAGAAGCGTTATAAACAACGAAGTCAGGTTCGAATGATTCCAATTCTTCTTTAGAAGGACGGATGAACATGTTAGTTACGAAGTGAGCCTGCCATGCAACTTCCATGATGAAACGAACTTTCAAACGAGTAGCTTCGTTAGCACCGCAATAACCGTCAACAACGAACAATTTCTTGTTTGACAATTCTTTTGCAGCCAAGTCTTTCAATACATTCCAAGTTTCTGTAGTTACAGGCTTGTTATCGTTTTTATATTCTTCAGAAGTCCACCATACAGTGTTTTCACTTGTAGCGTCTTTTACCAAGAATTTATCTTTAGGAGAACGACCAGTGTAGATACCAGTCATTACGTTTACTGCACCCAGTTCAGTTTCCTGACCTTTTTCGAAGCCTTCCAAACCAGCTTTTGTTTCTTCTGCGAACAAAACTTCGTAAGAAGGATTGTGTACGATTTCTACGGTTCCAGTGATACCGTACTTAGTAAGATCTAAATTTGCCATTGTTCAAATGATTAATTTGGTTATTTATATCAAATGTTTAATTCCTAATTCTTAATAACCATCAAAAGAATGTTTTTCAACATCCCCTTGTTTTAGGCGCTACAAAAATAGTGGTTTTCTTTGAATCCAAGAATTTATTAGAGAAAAAAATCCGTAATCATGAAAAGATTTATACTTGTGTAACAAATATGCAATTCAGACATTACAACTACATTCCATGAGAGCTGAAATACAGAGTCAATCCTTCATTTCCAGCCTTCCTGTCAAGCTTTATCAGGCAAAAACAAAAGTTATCCAGGAGTTCAGAAAAATCAAAGATATAGAACTGAAGGAAATTTCAAACAAGATATTTACGTATAAATCTCATTACATTTATATGCATCTTTTAAACAGAAACACTCTTATAGACTTGGAGCCTACAAAATATTATTCATACCTTTGCAAGGATAAACTTATTTTGAACAATCAAACCCCTTGATCATTTATGAAGATTGTCACTTTCAATCAGGCAAACTCAATCCTGAATCAGTATCTGGCAGAAGTACGTAACATCAACATACAGGGAGACAGCCTGAGGTTTCGAAGAAATATTGAACGCATCGGTGAAATCATGGCTTATGAGATCAGCCGGGATCTCCCTTATCATCCAATAGAAATTCAAACCCCTCTAGCAAAGACTTGTGAAAACGTACCGGCAGTACAACCGGTACTGGCTACCATCCTTCGTGCGGGCCTACCTTTGCACCAGGGTTTCCTGAACTACTTTGATCATGCGGAAAATGCTTTCGTTTCAGCTTATCGTAAATACATTGACATTGAACATTTCGACATTCACATTGAATACATTGCTTCTCCACGCCTTGACAATAAGATTCTGATCATTACAGATCCGATGCTGGCAACCGGAGGTTCTATGGAACTGGCATATAAAGCTTTACTTACAAAAGGTGAACCTTCACATATACACATCGTTTCTGTACTGGCCAGCCAACAAGCTATTGAGTATTTACAAAAGACATTACCTGATGCCAAAACCACCATTTGGTGTGGCGCCATAGATCCAGAGTTAAATGAACATTCATACATTGTACCTGGATTAGGAGATGCAGGAGATTTATGTTTCGGAGAGAAAGAATAGTTTATTTATCTGATTCTATAAAAAATTGGCATATGAAGGATTGTCAACCCAATCCGACATACGCCAATTCTATTTTGATATTATTTCACTTCCCAGGTATCATTTGTTGCCAGCAGTTCTGCAAAATTATGATAAGGTTTCTTAGCTGAAATTTCTTCTATCTGAGCTTCTACCGACTCATCATACGTAGGAGCTTCCACATCACGTATCACTCCCAAAGCAATCGGGAAATCAGGCCCTTCCATCAGAGCCAGCTTCAACTGTAGAGTATGATCTTCACAATGTGCATCATGCACTAGAATATCTTTTTCTGAAATACCATTCTCACCCAGTTTCACGACTTTCAGGCCGAATCCTTCCTGCATCAGACCAAATTCCTTGTTAGGTCCAAACAACATCGGTTTACCATGCTCCAGATAAATGGCATTACGTTCACGGTCTTCCTTCTTGGCTACGGCATTATGTGTTCCATCATTAAAAATCACACAATTCTGCAAGACCTCTACAACGGAAGTTCCTTTATGACGTGCTGCCGCTTTCAGAACTTCTACAGAAGGGCCACCATCTACAGCTGCACAACGGGCAAAGAAACGGCCTCTCGCTCCAAAACAAAGTTCGGCAGGCCGGAACGGATCTTCCACAGTTCCATAAGGTGAAGACTTACTCACAAAACCACGAGCAGAGGTCGGTGAATATTGTCCTTTTGTCAAACCGTAAATCCGATTATTCAACAAAACAATATTAATATCTACATTGCGGCGAATCGCATGAATAAAATGGTTTCCACCGATAGCCAGTCCGTCTCCATCCCCAGAAATTTGCCAGATCGTAAGTTGAGGGTTAGCAACTTTCGCACCAGTTGCAATAGCTGCTGCACGCCCATGAATAGTATGCATTCCATACGTATTCATATAATAGGGCAAACGTGAAGAACATCCGATTCCTGAAATAACTGCTATTTCATGAGGCGGAACGCCCAATTCAGCCAAAGCTTTATGAAAAGAGTTCAAAAAGGCATGATCGCCACATCCCGGGCACCAGCGAGGTTGACCAGCCTTATAATCTGCTGCTGTATATTTTGTTTCATCCATGGCTTATTCCTCCAATATTTTTGTGAACGCATCAACCAATTCTTGTACAACAAAAGGCTGACCCTTTACTTGATTAAACTGATACAAATGAATTCCTTCGATTTTCATGCGCAAATAACCGGCCAGTTGTCCCATATTCTGTTCGGCAACCACAATCTTCGGATAGCGGCGCAATACTGCCTCTGTATTACGGGGCAACGGATTGATAAAGCGGAAATGAGCCAAGGCCGCTTTTTTGCCTTGCTTTCTCAATGTATCCATCGCAGAGTGCAAATGTCCATAAGTCCCGCCAAAACCCACAATCAATAAGTCTGCATCCAAATCACCTTCGATCTGCAAATCCGGAAGCGAATCTGCAATACGCGCAACTTTCTCTGCACGAAGCTGTACCATCCGGTGATGATTTTCGGGATCTGTAGAAATGGCTCCTGTTTCATTGCTCTTTTCCAAACCGCCAATACGATGCATAAAACCTTCAGTACCTGGAATAGCCCAGTACCGTACTCCAGTCTTCGGGTCACGCTGGAACGGAGTCCATGTACCAGCCATCTCCGGTTTTACATAAGGCGGACAAATCGAAGGATATTCGTTTAAGTCCGGTAAATGCCATGCAGCTGAACCATTGGCAATATAAGCATCGGTCAATAAAACAACCGGAGTCATATGCTCCAAGGCTATTTTACATGCCATAAAAGCCGCGTCAAAACAATCTGTTGGCGATGAAGCTGCAATAACCGGCATAGGACTTTCTCCGTTACGTCCATAAAGAACTTGAAGTAAATCAGTCTGCTCGGATTTTGTCGGTAATCCCGTAGAAGGTCCTCCTCTTTGCACATCCACAATTACCAAAGGCAATTCCGTAATCACTGCCAGATTCATCGCTTCACTTTTCAGACAGATACCCGGTCCTGAAGTCGTTGTAACTGCCAAAGCTCCGGCAAAAGCAGCACCTACGGCAGAAGCGCATCCAGCGATTTCATCTTCACACTGAACAGTCTTTACTCCTAATGACTTATGTTTGGCCAGCTCATGAAGAATATCTGTTGCCGGGGTAATGGGATAAGAGCCCAAATAAAGTTCCAGACCAGCCTTCTCCGCAGCAGCAATCAAGCCATATGCAGTAGCCTTATTGCCATTTATATCCATATACAGGCCTTTCTTCTTCTGTTCCTTACTTGGAACAGTATAGCTAATGGATACGGAAGCATGCGTATTCTCACCAAAATGATAACCGTCATACAAGACTTTCACATTTGCCTCTGCAATTTCCGGTTTCTTCGCAAACTTTTCTCTCAAGATTTTCTCACCTACATGGATATCCCGATGGAACAACCAGCAAACAAGCCCCAGTGCAAACATATTTTTGGTTCGCATAATCGTCTTATTATCCAAACCACTATCCTTCAGGCTTTCCTTACACATGGTCGTTATGGCTGCCTCCACCACTTCATTCTTGATTCCTAATTCAGAGAATGGATTTTCAAGAACAAATTGGGCTTTCTCCAAATCGCGCTTGGTAAACGAATCTGTATCGATAATAATAACAGACTGGGGTTTACAAAATTTATACTGTGTTTTCAAGGCGGCAGGGTTCATAGCAACCAGCACATCACATTTATCACCCGGAGTATACACCTTGCCCGAGCCTATATGAACCTGGAAGCCTGAAACTCCGGTTAATGTTCCTTGCGGGGCACGAATATCAGCCGGATAATCCGGAAAAGTACTGATGTCGTTTCCCTCAGTAGCCGAAATATTGGAAAACATATTACCAGCCAACTGCATTCCATCACCTGAGTCGCCTGAAAAGCGGACTACAACATCGTCCAGCTCTTTGACAATCATATCTTCTGCCATAACGTATTATTTAAAGTTCACAAAATCAATGGTTGCAAAAATGGCGAAGTTACTTGAGAAAAGCAAGATAAATCAAAAAATATTTATCAAAGAGAAGGATAATAAAGTTTTTTATCAAAGAACACATGGGGAAATCAAGAAAAAGCCGTATTTTTGCAAAAGTTGCCCTTGTAGTTCAACGGATAGAATAGAAGTTTCCTAAACTTTAGATAGGGGTTCGATTCCCCTCGGGGGTACAATTTCCCGCCCTATTAGAAATAAAAAAGGGGCTTATCCTGTAATTTCACAGGCCTCGCCCCAATTAAAAATGAAGAATTTTATTCTTTATTTGATAACTCCTAATTCTTTACCAACTTTGATGAAGGCTGCAATTGCTTTGTCCAGGTGTTCACGTTCATGACCGGCAGACAGCTGTACGCGGATACGAGCCTGTCCTTTCGGAACAACCGGATAATAGAATCCTGTTACATAAATACCTTCTTCCTGCATCTTGGCTGCAAAATCCTGAGACAATTTCGCATCATACAGCATCACTGCACAGATAGCACTCTGAGTCGGTTTGATATCAAATCCGGCAGCCAACATCTTATCACGGAAATAAGTTACATTATCCATCAGTTTGTCATGCAATGCATTGCTTTCTTTCAGCATCTTGAACATTTCCAAGCTAGCACCGACAATAGCAGGAGCAACTGAGTTAGAGAACAGATACGGACGAGAACGCTGACGCAACATGTCGATAATTTCCTTTCTACCGGTAGTAAATCCACCCATAGCACCTCCGAAAGCCTTGCCCAGAGTTCCTGTAAAGATATCTACACGTCCATATACATTATATTGTTCTGCAACACCATGACCAGTAGGACCAACAACACCTGCAGAGTGAGATTCATCTACCATAACCAATGCATCATATTTCTCTGCCAGTTCACAGATCTTATCCATCGGAGCTACATTTCCATCCATTGAGAAGACACCATCGGTAGCAATGATGCGATGACGCTGAGCCTGAGCTTCCTGCAAGCAACGTTCCAAATCAGCCATATCCGCATTAGCGTAACGATAACGTTTTGCCTTACACAGACGAACACCATCAATGATAGAAGCATGATTCAGAGAGTCAGAAATGATAGCATCTTCATCTGTAAACAATGGTTCAAACAAGCCACCGTTAGCATCAAAGCAAGCAGCATACAAAATTGTATCTTCTGTCTTGAAATAATCAGAAATAGCAGCTTCCAATTGTTTGTGCAAATCCTGAGTTCCACAAATGAAACGAACAGAAGACATTCCATAACCATGAGAATCCATAGCAGCTTTAGCAGCTTCAATCAGACGCTTGTTGTCTGACAAGCCCAAATAGTTGTTGGCACAGAAGTTCAGTACACCTTCTCCTGCATTTACTTGAATATCCGCACGCTGAGGTGTTGTAATGATACGTTCTTTTTTATACAAGCCGGCAGCTTCAATATTTGCCAGTTCCTGAGACAAGAAATCTTTAAATTTTCCGTACATAAGATTTATATTTTAAGGTTAAGGCACAAAGTTCACATTTTTTCTTGAATCTATGTATGAATAATCTGTCTTTTTTTGAAAAAAATTTTATTTTATAGCTATCTTTGCATCGGTATCAAACTTAAAAACTAGATTATGAAAAATGTATTGATCATCGGTTCGACCGGACAGATCGGTTCAGAGCTGACAATGAAACTGAGAAAACTGTATAACGGTAACATCGTAGCCGGTTATATCCCCGGAGCAGAACCTAAAGGAGAACTGAAGGAATCCGGTCCGTCGGCTATCGTTGATATTACCAACGAACAGCAGATTGCTGAAACTGTATCAAAATATAAAATTGATACGATCTACAATCTCGCCGCTTTGCTTTCAGCCGTAGCTGAAGCAAAACCTCAGCTTGCATGGAAGATCGGTATGGGTGGTTTGTTCAACGTTCTTGAAGTAGCACGTACCATGAATTGTGCCGTGTTTACTCCGAGCTCAATCGGCGTATTTGGAAACAATACTCCGAAAGACAAGACTCCTCAGGACACTATCCGTAACCCACGTACCATGTATGGAGTAACTAAGGTTTCCGGTGAATTGCTGAGCGATTATTACAACATCCGTTTCGGTGTCGACACTCGTTCTGTTCGTTTCCCTGGACTGATTTCGTACGTAACTCCTCCGGGTGGCGGTACAACCGACTACGCCGTAGATATTTATTATTCAGCTGCTAAAGGGGAAAAATTTGAATGTCCGATCGCAGCAGGTACATACATGGACATGATGTACATGCCGGATGCATTGCGTGCTGCTATCGAAATCATGGAAGCTGATCCGAGCAAATTCGTTCATCGTAACTCGTTCAACATCGCTTCTATGAGCTTTGATCCGGAAATCATCTACAACAAGATCAAGGAATATGTTCCTGATTTCCAAATGGAATACAAAGTTGATCCTTTGCGCCAGGCTATTGCTGATTCTTGGCCTAATTCACTGGATGATACTTGCGCCCGTGAAGAATGGGGATGGAAACCGGAATACGATTTGGATTCAATGACTAAAGATATGTTGGCTAAGCTGACAGAACGCTTCCAGAAGAAGTAATCCAGTCTTCCTGACAAACAAAAAAGAAGGTGTATCAAAAATGTATGTCCATATACAGATTGATACACCTTCTTCATTTTATGAAAGAAGCTGAACTATCTTTATTATAAAGCGGCCTCTTTTCCTATATCAATCAGGGTTCCCTATATACTGCAAAAAAAGGTTACTAAAAAAGGAACGCTGAAATCTACAACAAAACCGTGAAAGATCGATACAACAACAAACTCCTGTCCTGCTGTCTGCAAAATCACAGGAAGCGTCGTATCCATTGTTGTAGCTCCACCTGCAGAAATAGAAGCCAAGCGCCCAAACCAACGGACTAATAATGGAGCAGCCAATAATGTCAATATTTCTCTGCTGATATTGGCCAACAAAGCTACTGTACCCAATTCCCCACCCTTATATTCCGTAATAAAGATACTGGACAAAGAATAGTAACCAAAACCGGAGCCTACCGCCAAACAGTCAGTCAGACTACGATGACTCAGAAAAATACTGACTACAGCTGTTCCTGCCAGAGTTCCCAGAATGGTCATGAGCGGCAGAAACATCAATCGGGGATTCAGACTCCGGAAACTCTTCAACGTCTGTGAATCATTCCCGACACTGATTCCTACACTAAACATCAACAGGCACAGAGCGTAAAAACTAATCTTACTCCCCCAATGCCCGGGAAGCCATCCCCACAAGCCGCAACATACTCCGATCACAAAAAAAGCAACAATTACCAGACTGCCTTTAAGAGCATGCAATATATTCCCCGAGGCCACAGAGGATTCATGTACTGTTTCCGTTGTCTTTTTCCATCCTGTCAGGATATTCCATAACAAAGAAGCAGCCAGCACGCTTCCCAATGTTCCTCCCAGAGTAAGAACAAGCGCTTCGATTCCAATCGTATGCAACCCGCGAAGTATGGCATCATTATCCCCTACTTCCACTCCAAGCAAGAAAAGCAATAACCAGATAAACACAGGTATAATCTGTTGCAGAAATTTCAAACAATGCTTACGCGTCACCCAACCAATCAAAACGCCTGTAAGCATAAGTCCAATAACAACGAACATTTCAAAAATATGTTTTTAAGAATTATAAAAGCAATAAACGCTGAATATCTTATTTTTCGTTTTCAGTCTTACTATAAGCATAAAGCCCTGACTTACAAATAAGCCAGGGCTTTATCAGAAACAGAGTAAACTAAAATACTCTGATTATATCAGAATCGGATGTATCAAGCTTTAGCTTCTTCTCCTTTAGGCATCTTATTTCCCATTGTCAGATAAGCAACAGGAGCTGCGATGAACAGAGAAGACAACGTACCGATTACTACACCCAGAATCATTGCGAAAGCAAAACTACGGATACTGTCACCGCCTAGGATGAAGATACTCAGCAATACGATCAATGTACTCAATGAAGTATTGATGGTACGAGACAATGTTGTATTCAGTGAATCATTGAACAATTGTACACGGTCACGCTTCGGATACAGTCCCAGGAACTCACGTACACGGTCAAAGATTACCACCTTATCGTTGATAGAATAACCGATTGCTGTCAGGATTGCACCGATGAATGTCTGGTCAATTTCCAAAGAGAATGGCATCCATCCATGGCAAAGTGAATAAGCTCCGATAATCAACAAAGTATCAACAGTCAGCGCTACCGTAGCACCGATACTGAAAGCAATATTGCTGAATCGGATCAGGATATACAAACCGATTGCGATCAAAGCCAGCACAACTGACCAGATTGCAGAAGTCTTGATGTCGTCTGCAATACTCGGACCTACTTTCTGTGAACTGATGATAGAACCTCCTACACGGTTATCACGGTCGATAAAGATTTCCAGAGTAGTACCTTCACCCAACAGATTACCATCTTTCAAAGCCTGATACAGGAACTCTTCAATTTCAGCATCAATTGTCGGAGAATCTTCTTCAATGCGATAGTTGGTAGTTACACGAACAGTTCTTCCGTCTGTTCCCAGTGCAATTGCCTGAACGTTTGCATCACCTACTTTCGGCTGCAACAATTCACGTACGGTTTCCGGAGCAACCTTCTGTTCAAACTGAACAACAAAGTTACGTCCACCCGTAAAGTCAATACTCTGCGCCAGACCACGAACAAAGAATGATACAATGCAGATAATAATGATAGTGCCCCAAACCGTAAAGAAACGTTTGGTTTTAGCAATGAAGTTATAATGTACATTCTTCTGCATCAGGTTCTTTGAGATTCCTGTTGTGAAAGTCAGGTTCATCCATTTATCCTTATTCATGAAGTGTTCGTAAACCAGACGAGTCAAGAACACTGCAGAGAAGAATGAACAGAGGATACCGATAATCAACGTTGTAGCAAAACCACGGATAGGTCCTGTACCAAAGTTGAACAGGATAATACCTGTAATGATAGAAGTCAAGTTAGAGTCAAAGATTGCAGAGAAAGCATTTGCATAACCTTCTGACAAAGCCTGACGAGTACCCTTACCTGCTTTCAGTTCTTCTTTCGTACGTTCATAGATCAAAACGTTAGCATCCACAGCCATACCCAAAGACAACACCATACCGGCAATACCGGACATTGTCAGTGCAGCCTGGAAGGAAGAAAGGATACCCAATGTAAAGAAGAAGTTGATAAACAAAGCTGCATTAGCGACCATACCCGGAATAAATCCGTACATGACGCACATGTAAGCCATCAATACAACCAAAGCAACAATGAATGAAACAATACCCTGGTTAATTGATTCCTGACCCAAAGACGGACCTACGATATCTTCCTGTACGATACGTGCAGGTGCAGGCATCTTACCAGATTTCAACACATTGGCCAAGTCTTTTGTCTGTTCAGGAGTGAAGCTACCTGTAATTTCAGAATTACCTCCGGCAATTTCACCGTTAGAACGCGGAGCACTGTATACATATCCATCCAGAACGATAGCGATTTCACGGCCTGTGTTCTGCTTGGTCAGTTGTGCCCAGCGACGAGCACCTTCTGTATTCATAGCCATCGTTACGCAAGGTCTGTTGTACTGGTCGTATGAGTCACGTGCATCTGTAATCACATCACCTTCCAGCGGCGCACGTCCGTTGCGCTGGGTAGATTTGATTGCATACAATTCGAAAATACGTCCGGTCTTATCCATATCAGAAGCTCTTACACCCCACATCAGTTTCAGATCACGAGGCAAAACTTCTTTTACTTCCTTCATATTCAGGATACGATTGATATCAGCCGTATCTTTGTAATCAGCATAACCGACAATTGCTCCTACACCACTCTGATTCAATTGCAGAACAGACAGCAGAGGATAGTTCTTACGGTTTTGTTCTCCTGCTTCAGCCGGAGCTTCACCCTTCAAGGCTGCAGCCAGACTGTCTTTAGCAGAAACAGCAGCTTCTTCTTCCACTGCAACAGAATCAGAAGAAACAGTTTCGCTGGCAAGAATAGCACGTGCACGGCTGTCAGCAGAAGCCAGAACCGGAGTGATATCCTTCGCTTCATAAGTTTCCCAGAATTCCAGGTTAGCAGATCCCTGCAACAGCTTTCTCACACGTTCAGGTTCCTTAATACCCGGCAATTCCACCATGATACGTCCCATGCGTCCTTCCAGAGTCTGGATGTTCGGCTGAGCTACCCCGAAACGGTCGATACGGGTACGCAATACATTATATGAGTTTTCAACGGCAGCTTTCACTTCTTCACGCAACACAGCTTCTACTTCCGCATCTGTACTACGGGTAGTCACTTTGTCCTTCAGCTGTTGAGTAGCGAACAGTTCTGCCAGCTTTCCTTCCGGAGCCAGTTTCTTATACTCTCTGATAAATAAGGCAATGAAATCGTCCTGGCTAGTCACCTGCTGTTTGGCTGCCTCAGCTACGGCTTTGTTGAAAGCTTCATCGGGTTTGTTATCCGCAAGTGTTTTAACCACATCGGGTACAGACACTTCCAGAATCACGTTCATACCACCTTTCAGGTCAAGACCCAGACCAATCTCCATTTCACGACATTGTTTCAGCGTGTAAACTCCCAGCCAAACCTTCTGATTCTGCATGGAATCCAGATAATGTGCAGCACCTCTCGGATCTTCGGCCGCCTTGTTCATCTGATAACGCGTCACGAATGAGAATGAAAGGTAAAAAGCACAGGCAAGGGTCAGTAATACCGCAAAAACTTTTACGAATCCTTTGTTTTGCATGTTACTTTAATTATTATATTTACTTTTTTTAATTATATACGTTTATTCAAGGTTGCAAATATAGTTTTTTTTTCACTTATACGCGGAAAGGTTTGTAAATATTTAAGGCATAGAGGATAAAAAAGCCTATTTATCCCTTACTTTAGTCCTCTGTTTTTCAGCAAAGGCTCCAGACTCGGGTCTGCACCGCGGAATGTATGATAGAGTTTCATCGGATCATCCGAACCACCCTTTTCAAGAATGTTCTTACGGAAAGCCGTTGCAGTTGCCGGGTCAAAGATTCCGTGTTCCTTGAATGCTTCAAAAGCATCTGCATCCAGACGTTCAGCCCACAGATAGCTGTAATATCCGGCTTCATAACCACCCATGATGTGATTGAAATAAGTAGCCCGGTAACGAGGTGCAATCTGCGGGATCAGTCCGAGGCGGTCCATCACCTGTTTCTCATAAGCTACAACATCCAGATTATCCGTAGAAGTCAGTGTATGGAATTCCATATCCAGCAAGGCCGCAGCCAGCAGCTCTGTTGTCATAAAGCCCTGATTAAACAAAGCCTGGTTCTCAATCTTGGCAATCAGAGAATCCGGCAACACCTCACGGGTCTTATAATGCTTGGCATACACTTTCATTACTTCCGGTTCGATGGCCCAATGCTCCATAATCTGAGAAGGAAGTTCCACAAAGTCCTGTGCAACTGATGTTCCGGAAACACCTTTATAAGTACACTGGCTTAACATTCCGTGCAGTGCATGTCCAAACTCATGGAACATCGTACGGGCTTCATCAATAGTCAGCAATGAAGGGATATCTCCACTGGGCTTGGTAAAGCTGGCCACATTATAAATCAACGGGCGGACTCCCTGCCATTGTTCGCGGAAATTACTCATCCAGGCTCCGCTTCGCTTGCTTGCACGCGGCATATAATCACTGTAGAAGATACCCAGGAACGATCCGTCGGCATCATTCACCAAATAGGTTTTCACGTCCTTATTATATACAGAAATAGAGTCTACTGCCGTCAGTGTAATGCCATACAGCTTATTTACGACATAGAACAATCCGTTACGGACATCCTCTTCACTGAAGTAAGGACGGATTTCATCTTCATTCAGATCATACTTTTCCTTACGCAGTTTTTCTGCATAATACCACCAGTCCCATGCTTCAAGCTTTTCACCTTTGCCTTCACGATCCATGATCTGTTGCAGTTCGGCAGCCTCTTTCTTTGCATTCTCGATAGAATATCCCCACAAGTTATGCAAGAAGTCCATTACATTCTGCGGAGTCTTGGCCATATTGTCAGCCAACACATATTCTGCATAGTTCGTATATCCCATCAGCTGGGCCTTCTCCAGACGCAAGGTCAGAATCCGTTTCAGGATTTCCTTGTTATCATTGGCATCTCCATGATTGCCCATGCTGGTATAAGCCTGATAGATATTCTTACGCATCTCACGGTTCTGCGCATATTGCAAAACAGGCAGACGGCTTGATTCCTGAAGAGTGAACACCCATTTGCCTTCCAGACCTTCAGCCTTTGCTTCATCGGCAGCAATGGCAATGGCAGATTCCGGCAGACCGGCCAGGTCTTCCTTCTTGTCGACAATCAGTTTGTAGGCATTGTTTTCAGCCAGTACGTGATTGCCAAATTCAATGGTCAGGGTAGACAATTCTTTATTGATGGCACGCAGACGTTCCTGCTTGGCAGCATCCAGTCCGGCTCCGGAACGGATGAAACCTTTATAATATTTGTCCAGCAGGTAATGTTGTTCCGTAGTCAGCTTCAAGGTTCCTGCTTCTTCCTGATCGTGCAGCGCAGCAACACGCTTGTACAGATCTGCATTCAGGTAAATATTGTCACTGTGTTCTGACAACATCGGAGCAATCTTCGCTTCCAGTGCCATCAGTTCATCATTCGTATCGGCTTCTGCCAGGGCAAAGAAAACACCGCTTACCCGGTTCAGGATTTCTCCGCTGTTATCCAAGGCAACAATGGTATTCTCAAAAGTCGGAGCTTCCGGATTTTCCACGATGGCCTTGATTTCCTTATTCTGCTGTTCCATACCTTGCAGGAAGGCTGGTTCATAATGTTCCGGCTTGATCCGGTTGAAATCAGGAGTACCATAAGGAGTCTGGAACTCCGTCAAAAAAGGATTGGAGGCATTTTCTGCCTTCTGACTGCACCCAAAGGTTATACAACTCATGGCTAATGCAATTGCTAAATGTTTCATATTAAAATAGATATAATGTTTATTCTTTCTTCTCTAACAGACACCACACCGGATAATGGTCGGACGTACGGATGGAACGATCCACCTCACAGTGCAGAATCCGGAAATCTGTTCCGGCCAGGATATGGTCAATCCGGAAATAAAGCAGATTCTGATTATAGGAAAATCCCGGACCGTTTCCCCTTTCCACGTAGGCATCCTGCAATCCCCTGGCAATCACCCGGCGGGCATACGACAAGGGAGAATCATTGAAGTCTCCACACACCAGCATGCGGTCATAACCGTACTCTGCAATGACCTTTGCCACCGAATCAGCCTGAGCGGCACGAATTGCAACGGCATCTGCCAGTTTGTGCCACAGATACTTTCCGCTCGTCTTCACCTTTTCCTCATCGGGCGACTTCAGCAGTTCCTTGTACAAGGCCTTGTCTCCGGCATCCAGCTTGTTCGACTCCAGATGATTGTTGATCAGTGTCACCGTATCTTTTCCTATTTTCAGACGGAACAGGGCACTTCCGTTAAATGCACTGGCATATTCTATTCTCTTTGCTGACAGAATGGGATATTTTGACAGACAAGCCACACCGTTGGCCGTAGCAAAACCGATCCGCCGTACATACGGATACATCGGAAAAGCCTTACGGAGTTGCTTTTCCGAAGAGGTGATTTCCTGCAGACAAATAATATCAGCTTCCGACTGCTCCAGATATGTCACGATGTTCCCCTCCTCTGCTCCTTCTTCCGGACGGGATAAGTTCGTATTCATTACATTATAGGTAAGCAGCTTCACCAGGGTTCCTCCCTGAGGATCCTGAGAACGGTTGAAAGGAATATACGCACGAACCGGTCCCCACCCCACAACAAAAACCAGTATCGGAAGCCACACAAACTTGCGGCGGCACACCAGCCAGAAAAAAAGGAAAAAGAGATTCAACAGCAGAAAAAAAGGAAATCCCAATCCCAGACAAGCCCATATCGGATGGGTAACAGGCTGGATATATGAACTGTAACCACAAAGAAGAAACCCGGCCGCTACGACCAGATTTCCCGTCAGTGCAAGTCCTCGCACTGCATGTCCCAATATTTTCATTGAATTGAATTATTTTTTGCTGGCATCAAACAGACTTTTCTTCTCTTCTTCAGTCAGACTGCCATATCCCGATTTGCGCAACTTATCCAGAATGCGGTCTATCTCGTCCGAACGCTGCTTCTTACGGGTATTATAATCATAATCTTTTTGCTTGTCACTGTAATGTACGTTCATTTTCGGTTTCCGGGGAGCCGGTTTCCATTTCCCGCCCAGAAAATCGAATACGGCATTGATCCACTTCGTTACATCGTGTCCGCAGCTCAGACCGGAAGCAAACCACCATCCGGCCAGTGCGCCTCCCAGATGCGCAATATGTCCGCCGGCGTTTTCAGAGGTCATGAAAAGCAGATCAAGGGCCACCATAAACAAAGCCACATACTTCAAACGAACGGCACCAATAAACATAAACTGTACCGTATATTCAGGTTCACGGACAGCCGTCGCCACAACTATGGCCAGCACCGAAGCCGATGCACCCAGCAGGTAGGAAGAATATACGGCATCCGAGAAATAAGGAAATACATTATATGCCAGAATATACAGCAGCCCGCCGCACAATCCGCCCAGAATATACAGTCCCCGCAGATGACGGGCCGAAAAGAAATTCAGGAACAAACGGCCGAACCAGTACAGCCACAACATGTTGAACAGGAGATGAAATACACCTGCATGCATGAACATATAGGTCAGCAGCGACCAGGGCTGGCGGATAAATGCCTCAATCCATGCCGGCAGTTCCAGCCAGTTCAGCCAGGGAACAGGCGGCAGACGGAAAAGTATCAGTACAATGCCCGTCAGTGCAGTCAGGATAAACATTCCGACATTGATGTACAGCAACTGCGTGACAATGTCTCCCCGACGGAAATTTTCTTTCAGATTAGCTATAAAACTGTTGATTGCCATTCTTTTTCCTCCAATAGATAATCAGGATCAGTCCAAAGAGCATACCGCCCAGATGAGCAAAGTGAGCTACTCCGTCACCTCCGCCCAGTCCCAGGAACAACTCCAGTACAGCATAACCGATCACAAAATACTTCGCCTTGATCGGGAACGGAAGCGGGAAAATAAACATCTGGCTGTTGGGGAACAACATTCCGAACGCCAGCAGAATACCGTAAACGGCTCCTGAAGCTCCCACCGTCGTCATCATATTCAGGTATTCTTCCATCGGTATAATTCCTCCGGCAATTCCCAGATTGACGCTGTCATAATTGGACAAGGTAAAGGCGTATTCCAGATATTGCACCAGCTCCTGAATCAGACCGGCACCAATTCCGCAAATCAAATAATAAGTAAGAAACCGCCTGGGTCCCCATACCTGCTCCAGCACAC
>ULNT01013922.1_pt1 | contig 16052 bp, 13 predicted proteins | sample 1952001 | NCBI WGS metagenome assembly ULNT01 (sample SAMEA4835585, study PRJEB28245) | human gut metagenome | biome: gut microbiome; material: fecal sample | place: Denmark | collected 2008
ATAGATAGGACACTGCGCTGTTTCCCCTGTCAGATGCCATAATGTACTGCGTCAAATCATTGGTGCCGATGCTGAAGAATCCCGCCCTGGATGCGAATTCTTTGGCCATAAGCACTGCTGCCGGAGTTTCTACCATCATTCCGGCCTGAATGTCCGCATTGAACTTGATTTTCTTGGCGGTGAGTTCCTTTTTACATTCATCCAATATCGAAGTGGCCCTGTCCCATTCTTCTAACGTGCTGAGCATCGGGAACATGACGCGGACATTACCGTATGCGGATGCCCGTAGGATGGCTCTCAGCTGAGTTTTGAAAATCTCTGGTTTTTGCAGGCATAGCCTTATAGCACGCAGCCCGAGAAACGGATTGTCCTCATGGTCCATATGAAAGTACGGCAGGTGTTTGTCTCCGCCTATGTCCAATGTCCTTATAGTCAATGTCTTGCCTGCACAGATTTCAGCCGCCTCGCGGTATGCGTCGAACTGTGTCTGCTCATCCGGAAATCCGTCTTTGCTTTCCATGAACAGGAATTCACTGCGGAACAGGCCAATGCCCTCAGCTCCTTTTCCAATGGCATTGCGTACATCTTCAATACAGCCTGCATTGGCATAGACCTTGACTCCTGGATATTCTCTATTTATCTGGCTTACAGTGCTTTCTGCCGTCAGTTTTGCCTCCATCCTCGTCTGGACTGCAGTCTCGGCAGCATCGTCAGGCGAGATGATTACCTGACTGTTTTCAGCATCGATGATAGTGCGTTCTCCGTCAGAAATTTCTGTCGTGCAGCTGCATACGCCTGTCAGGACTGGTATCCCTTTGGTTTGGGCGATAATGCAGACGTGGCTTGTGGTGCTGCCTTTTTCCGACACCATTCCCGTTATACGGGATAAGTCCAGGGCTTCCAAATCTGAAGGGTAGAATTCTTCTGCTACTAAGATTATATGTTCATAATCAGGAAGTTGCAGCATCCTCTCCGTTTCTCCTGCAAGTATCCGTTTAAGTCTTGCAACAACATCCTTGACATCATCTTTTCTCGCCTGCAGGTATTCGTCATCCAGTTCGTCGAACATTGCACAGATATCTCCGCATGCCTTGTCTGTCGCCTCCATTACGGATAATCCTGTGCCTATGGCAGCGTCAATGGCTTCCCGCAGCATTGGATCTTCTGCAATTTCCGCATGTGCTTCGAAGATGCTGTCTTTTTCAGCGAGATGCCGAAGTTCTTCCGAAAGCCTTGCAAAGCTCTCGTCGATATCCATTGTTTCAGTGCTCTCGAGTTTGCTTCTATGCAGAATGAATGCATTCCCTGCACATAATCCTCTGGACTTTGCCGGTGATGTAAGGATTTTCATGCTACTTGAGTTCCTGTACGAATGTTGCAATGCGTTCTGCCACAGCAGTTTCATTGTCGCCCTCAGTAATGATCTCCAGTTCCGTTCCTTTCTTGAGGCCGAGAGTAAGAAGCGAAATCATACTCGTTCCCGAGGTGGATTTTCCATTGGCCTTCAATGTTACTTTTGTCGGAGCGGACTCCTTGATGAGTTTGATGAGTTCAGTTGCGGGACGTGCATGGATGCCGTTCTCCGCACTTACAGTTACTTTTACGCTATTCATTGTTGTTCAATATGTTATAAATTATATTCGGATCTTCTGCAGACATCAGGATCTTAAGTTTGTCCTCGTCTTCAAATGTCTCGCCGAGCGATGCCAAAATCTCTATATGTTCATCGCCTTTGCCTGCAATTCCTGCGATCAGATATGCTTTCTCATCCCCGAAATCTACTCCTTCAGGATATTGAAGAATGACGATTCCTGAACGGATGATGTTCTTTTTGGCCTCATCCGTGCCGTGAGGAATGGCAATTCCCATGCCCATATAGGTCGTGGACTCGTTTTCGCGTTTCAGCATTGCCTCTGCATATCCTTTCTGGACATATCCTTTCTGCTCGAGAAGATGCCCGGCACGAAGTATTGCGTCATCTTTGTTTTCGGTCTTGAGTCCGGTAAGGATATTGTCTTTGGCAAGCACTTCATGGTTGCCGCCTTTAAGCGATTCCAGGAGCCTGTCCAGTGCCGGATCATCCATGAAGTTCTCGATTCCTATTACGACTGTCTTTTTTCCGCCTTCTGCACTGTTCTTTTCCACTCTTTCCAATGCCCTGTCTTTCAAATGGTTCTGACAGACCACAATGTCGGTATCCGCAGGAATATCTTCAATGGCGCAGTTGCTGATATCCGCGTCAATGTTTTCGTACGCGGCTCTTTTACGGAACCTTGTAGCCCCGAGAGCACTTGAGCCCATACCTGCGTCGCAGGCGAACTTTATGCGCTGTCTTGTGCCGGATCCGGAGATGTTTACATCTGCATTGACCTGATTGTCAGCAGCATTGGCCTTGCGTCCCTTTATGAGCGGGAGCGAGACGGCGAACGAGACTCCAGCGGCAATCAGAACTCCGGCCAATACGATGAGTGTCTGGCCTTTAGGCGCCATCGCCAGCACGGAAATTATGCTTCCGGGGGATGCCGGTGCTACCAGTCCGCCGCCGAATATGCTGAAAAACAGGAGGCTCGCGGAACTGCCGGCAATCATTGATATCAGCAGCAGAGGGTTTGAGAGTACATACGGGAAATAGATTTCGTGGATCCCTCCGAAGAAATGTATGATGGCCGCTCCTGGTGCCGATGTCTTGGAACTGCCTTTGCCGACAGCCCAGTACGCAAGCAGCATACCCAGTCCCGCACCCGGATTTGCCTCAATCAGGAACATTACCGATTGGCCGATTTCGTGTACCTGTTCGATTCCGATGGGTGAGAAAATCCCGTGATTTATGGCATTGTTCAAAAACAGGATCTTGGCCGGCTCTACCACTAACGATATCAGCGGCAGCATTTTATGTGCGATCAATGCTTCTGCGGCGCGGCTGACCAGTCCTGTGAGGGAACTTATCGCATTGCTCACTACAAGGAAGCCGGCGATGGCGAGAAGCATACCGATAATGCCGACCGAAAAGTTGTTCACCAGCATCTCGAAACCGCTCCTGACGCGTCCTTTGGTCAGCTTGTCGAACTCCTTTATGGCCAAACCTCCAGCCGGCCCCATAATCATCGCGCCTATGAACATCGGAATGTCGCTGCCCGCGATTACTCCGATTGTCGCTATCGCCCCGGTTACTCCGCCTCTGTCGCCAGCGATGTTCTTGCCCGCCGTATAGGCGATAAGAATCGGAAGGAGATAGGTCAATGCGGGTGAAACAAGCTTTGCCAGGTTGTCGTTGGGCAGCCATCCGTCAGGGATAAAGAGGGCTGTGATGAGTCCCCAGGCTATGAAGGCTCCTATGTTGGGCATTACCATGGCGCTCATCGAGCGTCCGATACGCATGATAGTGTTCTTGAATTTCATTGGTCCAGTGCTATGCAGTCGCATTATTTCTTACAAATATAAAACAATTCTGCCGACAAAATCACCTATTTGAAATCAATAATATTACTTTTGGAGCAGCCTTTGGAATAGAACTTTTTGCATATTCACGTGGTTTTTATTAGTTTTGTCCCTTGATACTGCATTTTGTGGAGATATCCGCGAATGTATGATATCCTAAACCAATTTTTAAAGATTATGAGTGAAGAATTGAATGAATTCACCGACATCAGTCCTTATACGGATGCGGAAGCGGTAGAGGCGCTTGGTAAACTTGCAGATCATCCCGCTGTTGTGGAAGTGTCTAAAGCTATATTTCCGGACAAAGAGCCTGAATTCCTCAGAAAAATACTAAAGAGCGTAAAGAGCATTGACGAGTTCCAGATTCTTGTAATGAACAAGGCTGTAGAATGGGTTCTGTCCACGACTGCACACAATTTCTCCTATGACGGCATCGGGAACCTCAAGAAAATCAACGGCAAGTTCCTGGCGATGTCCAATCACCGCGACATTATTCTTGACCCTGCGATAACTCAGGTGGTGCTTTACCGCAATGCGATTCCTATGACTGAGATAGCAGTGGGAAGCAACCTGTTGACCAACAAGTACATAGAATATCTCATCCGCTCGAACAGGATGATCAAGGTCATTCGCGGAATCAATGCGAGACAGCTCTATCTTTCATCACAGGTCCTTTCGAAATATATCAGAGAGTGCATTACCTCCGGCCGCAGTTCCATATGGATTGCCCAGCGTGAAGGCAGGGCCAAGGACGGTATCGACACTACTGAGCAGGGCCTGCTCAAGATGCTGGATATGAGCGGTACTGCTGATTTCACTACGAATTTTGAGGAACTTAACATTGTTCCGCTCAGTATTTCATACGAATATGAGCCGTGCGATATCCTCAAGGCTCGTGAGCGCCTGATTTCACGGACACAGAAATATGTCAAGGGCTCCCGTGAGGATCTCATAAGCATTATGACCGGAATCGAGCAGCAGAAAGGCAATATCCATCTGAATATCGGTTCGCCGCTCACTCATGATGAGATCGAGGCTGCGTCATGCTGTAACAAGAATGACCGCTATCAGGCGATCCGGCATGCAGTTGACGTCAGGATTATAGAAGGTTACAAGTTGTGGAAGACCAACTATATCGGTTATGATATGGTGAACCACACTTTCAAATACCGAGACAAATATACTCCGGAAGATGTTGCTCAGTTTACGGATTACGTTGAGCATCAGCTCGATAAGGTGGAGAAGTCTCTGTGCAGGGCTGATTTGAGAGACATATTCCTGAGGATATATGCTAATCCTGTAGTCAGTCTTGAGAATCTTTTGATAGAACGTGCCGCTGCTTCCCAGCAGTAACAGAATGTGCGGAACATATATAAAAATCAGTAGTCGAAACCGGCTACTGATTTTTTATATGCACATCCATCTGCGGGAACGGGAAACTTAGACCGCTCTTGGGAATCTCCGTGAATATGGCCTCGTTTATGTCATACATCACATTCCAGTAGTCCTCAGCATTGACCCAGCCTTTCATTACGTATTCTATGCTGCTGTCTTTCATCGAATTAAGTGCTACGAAAGGGGCAGCGGAGCCTGGTGTTGTCCCGTCAAGAATACGCTTGTCGGATTTCAGGATATTCATCAGGACTTCCTTGGCCTTGGCATTGTCCGTGCTGTAGTCGAGATTAACAAACCACTCGCAGCGGTTCACGTTTCTCTCGAAGAAGTTCTTTATGTTTCCGTTTGAAAGCGCACCGTTAGGCAGGACAACGGTTTCATTGTTGAATGTCCTTAGCTTGGTGCTGAAGATATTCACTTCTGTCACAATACCGGAGAAACCTAAAGCATTGATATAGTCTCCAGCCTTGAACGGCTTGAACATCAATATCATAATGCCTCCGGCGAAATTCTGCACTGTTCCGCTCAGCGCCATACCTATCGCCATACCGCCTGCAGCGAGCAGGGCCGCAAGGGAAGTCGTGTTCACTCCTAATGTGCCTATCGTGATGATGACGAGCAGCACTGTCAATGTGATGGTGATAAGACTGGTGACGAACGATGCAAGTGTCTTTTCTGTATGCTTGCGTTCGAATATCCTTCGGAGCAGTACCTTCACCCGCTTTATGATCCAGAGGCCGATTGCGTATATTGCAATGGCTGCCAGCACCTTGAAGCCGAATGTGATGGCATCATGGATAAGGCTCTGGAAGAACTGATCAGGGTTGGTGGTCAGTTCTTTAGCCATATTGCTCAATGCAACTTTCGCGGAGTCAGGATTGAACTTTGCAGTATCCAGCTGCGAAGTTATTTGCGGAATTTGTAGAATCATCTATCAGAACAATTTGTCGATTGCTGCAATTATTTCTTCTGCAGGCAGTTCCGGGCTCAGAACCAGATCCGGTTCCTTGAGTATGAACCCTTTTCCCGTAGCGCTCAGCATACCGCCCCCTGTCACATTGAGCATAATGGTTTCATCCTTCTTCACGGTACCACTGTCGATTGCCTGTTTCAGACTTGCCACCGCACATGCTGAGGCTGGGAAAATGTCATATCCTTCAGCACTGTAATAACGTACAACCCATGAAACAATCTCATCGTTGCTGACTTTGAACATGTCGCCGCCTGATTTCTCCAGCACGTCGAACAGGCCACCTGCTATGCTGTATGGAGGTTTTCTGTTGGAGAGAACCTTTCCGAGAATGACTTCCGCCTTGGTCCTGGACTCTTCAGGAGTCATCGATACGAGTTCGCGGCTGTGATTCTTCCAAGAGTCATACATGATAGTGAACGGAGCGTTCTGGCTGGCATAGATCCTCATGTTGTTCTTGCCGAATCTGCCGTCGGCAGCGAGCCTCTCTGCGTTTTCCCAAGCGGCAATCGCGCCCGTACCGCTTCCTACAGCCTGGAAATATGCATCAGGAATACGGCCAATCACTTCCACGGCTGACAGTACTGTGGTTCCCATACCGTCTCTTCTGGCCACGTTCTTGGCACCGCCTTCAGCCATATATCTCGGATCCTTGCAGAGTTTGTCTCCCAATGCGATGGCGTCATAATAGTCTGTGCCTGTAGGGGTTGCAACTATCTTTACGCAAGATGACAGCTTCTTTCTGAACCAGAGGTCGCTGATATTGTCATAAGGAATGCAGATGACGATAGGAATGTTGTTGTCAGAGCATACTTTGGCAAATGCTCTTGCTGTGTTTCCGGCAGACTGGACAACCAGGATTCTCTTGTTGTTCTTCGGAAGTCTTGCGCATACGGAATAGGCTTCAGTCTCTTTGAACGAGCAGGTTTCCATTCTGGCGCCAAGGCGTGGGCAATAACCTGAGAATGTAATGTATAGGTTCTCAAGGCCTAACATATTGGCCAAACCCTTGCTCTTATACGTTACAGGTGCGTGCGAATGTCTGAGAGTTTTACGCACTGGAAGCCATTCTGCGTATCTGTAAAGCCCTTTGAGGTCATCTCTCGGGGTGAATTTGGTGTTATTGTAAACAGCTCTTACAAGTGAAGGAGCAGTTGCTTCCGGGTCGGCAAGAGACCAGCCCTCATCATCGAAAACTCGACCGTTTGATACATTGATCAACTTATAATCGATTGGCTTGAACATATTGGTTTAGATTTATTTCTTTATTATCAGGAATGTCATGTATGCAGCTTCGAGAAGGAGCAGGAGCAGGCCGTCAGCCCGATCCAGCTGGTTCTTCTTGTTTGTATGGATACTTGCCCATATCACGAGTGCGCTGAGCAGCAGGGCGCCCAAGTCCACATAACTCATGCCCGCCATGGAGAGCGGATGTATCAATGCGGAGCCTCCAAGAATCAGTAGAATGTTGAACACATTGGAGCCCAAAATGTTGCCAAGGGCAAGCTGTCCCTTTTTCTTGAATGCGGCTACGATGCAGGTCACAAGTTCAGGCATTGACGTGCCGCCGGCAAGAATCGTGATGGCAATGAGTTTGTCGCTGACATTGAGCATCTTGGCTATGGATGTAGCTGAATTGACGAACATTCTGCCGCCGAAAACAAGTCCCGCAAGTCCGGCAACTATCAGCACTGCTGCCAATGCCGGTTTTATAACCTTTTCATTTTCATTGCTTTCTGTCTGATTTGCCGTGTCGAAACGGAAGCACATATAAATGTACGCGGCAAACAGCACGAGGAGAATTGCTCCATCCATTCTGCCCAGCACGTCATCTCCGATGCCGAAAAGGGTACGACTCATTCCTAAAGCGATAAATATCAATGTTATGGCTATGTTCAGAGGTATATCCTTTTTCCTGTTCATCGGAGTAATGTTCATCGGCAAAATCAATGCTGTGGCTCCCAATATCATGAAGACATTGAAAATATTCGAGCCTACTACATTGCCGATAGCGATATCACCATTTCCCTGCAGGGCACCGATGAAACTTACTACCATTTCAGGTGCTGATGTGCCCATTCCGACTATCGTAAGTCCTATGACGAAGTCGCTGACTCCAAACCTCTTGGCAATGGATGATGCTCCATCTACCAGAAAGTCAGCACCGAGAACCACAAGTGCAAGTCCGACTATTAGCAATAAACACTCTATCAGCATGTTACCTTAAAATTATTCTTCTTCTTTGTCTTTTAGTTTCAATGCGCATACGTTCTCCACGTGCATCGTATGAGGGAACATATCTACCGGCTGCACAGCCGTAATCTCGTACATAGGGGACATCATTGCCAGATCCCTTGCCTGTGAGGCAGGATTGCAGCTGACATATACTATGCGTTCAGGAGCGGCCTCCATAATGACTTTTACTACGTCCGGATGCATTCCGGCTCTTGGAGGGTCGATAATCATCACTTCCGGCTTGCCGTGCTCTTTTATGAAATCGGCTGTCAGGATATCTTTCATGTCGCCGTCGAAGAATGTACAGTTGGTGATTCCGTTAGCCTCCGCATTTATCCGAGCGTCCTCGATTGCTTCTTTAACATATTCGATACCAATCACTTTGGATGCTTTGTCCGAAATGAACTGGGCAATCGTGCCGGTGCCGGTATAGAGGTCATATACGACCTCATTTCCTGTCAATGCTGCAAATTCCTTGGCTACTGAATACAGTTTGTAGGCTTGTTCGCTGTTCGTCTGGTAGAATGATTTGGGACCAATCTTGAATTTCAATTTGCCCATGGTCTCCCAGATGGCGTCCTCTCCTTTATATAATATGCAGTCCAGATCGGAAATCGAATCGTTGAGCTTTTCGTTTATCACGTAATGCAGCGACTTGATTTGCGGAAATTCTACGGCAATGGCATCCAGCATCGGGACAATCTTGTCCTGGTCGTCGTAAGCGAAACAAACTGTGAGCATTACGTCGCCGACTTGATTGTTTCGGACAATGATATTTCTCAGGAACCCGGTATTTTCCCGGATGTTGTAGAACTCGAGGTTATGAGTGACGGCGTATTCCCTAATGAAAAGCCTGATCTCATTTGAAGGCTCCGGCTGCAGGCTGCAATGCTTGATATCCAATACTTTATCGAAGAATTTGCCTACATGGAAGCCTAGTCCAAGACGCTCCTCGTCAGTAAGGCTGTCCGGATCTTCATTGTTGTAGATCCATCTTTTGTTAGAGAATGTGAATTCGAGCTTGTTCCTGTAGTATTTGGTCTTGTCTGACGGTAGGATAGGGGAGATGTCCGGAATTTCCAGATGTCCGATGCGGACCAGCTGGTCCCATACTTGCTGCTGTTTGGCTTTCAGCTGCATATCGTAAGGCAATGGTTGCCAGCGGCATCCTCCGCATATTCCGAAGTGTTCACAGAAAGGCTGAAGCCTGTCCTCGGAAGGTTTCACTATCTCGAGAATGAAACCTTCCATATAGTTCTTTTTCTTTTTTGTTACCTTGACATTGACAATGTCTCCCGGAACTGCGAATTCTACGAAAACCACTGTCCCATCCACATGGGCAAGTGATTTTCCTTCTGCAGCAACAGCTTCTATCTTAACATTTTCAAGTATGAGGTCGAGTTTTTTACGTCCCATTTCAATTGTCGTTTCTAACGATGGCTTGTGATACATTTATCATAAAGTCTCCCATTGCCTCCAGTTCTGCTATCATATCGAGGAAATAGTTGAGAGACTGATAGTTTCCAGTGTGGTGCTCTATCTGCAGAATGCCTTCTTCTCTCAGCTTGTTGCGAGTTTCGTTGATGTCATCTTCTGATGCATAGGCATTGGAAATGTCTTTGACTCCTTCCAGAGTCGTAGCGTTTTTCAGATTCTCAACCATTACGTCATAGCCTTTTTCGACTTTAGAACTCAATGTGAGTATCTTGGATATGGAGTCGTCATCAAATTTTCTGTTGTGCACACGTTCTCTTTCCAATATCCTGCTTATGTTTTCTCCACTGTCGCCGAGGCTTTCGAGCTCGCCTATGACACGGTAGAGCACTTTGACCTGCTCTGCTTCTTCTTCTGTGAGATTGCCTGTGGAGACATTGCTCAGGAAACCTGCGATTTCATATTCGAGTTTGTCGGACAGTTCCTCCAGGTGCACGAGTTTCACTCGGTATTCTTCGAATTTGTCAGGATCTTTTTCCATAACAGCCTTTTTCACATTGTCAAAGCCGTTTCTGAGTATTTCAGCGAAGTGTACGACCTCTTTGAATGCCTGTGAAATGGCTATGGCAGGTGTGCCGAAGTTGCGAGAGGTGATGTAAATCAGATTGCTGTATTCATTTGTTTCGCTGTCAGATTCCTGGACGCATTTGGTGACAAGTTTCTCGATGAATTTGGTGAACCAGGCGAGGATGCAGGTGTCGAACAGGTTGAAGAGCGTATGGAAAAGCGCTATTCCGAAGACTCCCGCCCAGATGCCGGGAGCAATTCCCAATGCTGTCGTGATGCAGCCGACAAGGCCAATCAGCGGTTTGAATGCGATAAGAGCAAGCACGGCGCCGAAAACATTGAAGAATGTATGTACCAATGCTGCTCTTTTTGCTTGTATATTTGCATCTGTAGCAGCCATGTTTGCGGAGATTGTGGTTCCGATGTTCTCACCGAGCACCATAGCGGCAGCAAGGTCGAAATTGATCCATCCGCAGCTGAGCATAACCATCGTAAGTGTCACAGCTCCAGTTGATTGCATTCCGAATGCCAGGATACATCCGATGGCCATAAACATTGGAACGCCGAGAAAATTGTTGGTCTGGAGCTCAGAAATGCGGTAGGCGAGTCCTTGAAGTTGGCCGGTACTTGGGAATGTGGACATTATGAAGGATACGCCGAGGAAAAGAAGACCGAATCCCAGGAGAACGTCTCCGAACACCTTGCGTTTCTGTCCCTTCATCATTGTCAGAATGAATCCGGCTGCAATAAGTGGATATGTAACGTATTTTATATCAATGAGAAAGCCCAACAGAGCAATTATCCAAGTGGTGAAGGATGCACCGATGTTAGCTCCCATTATGACGAGAATGGCCTGGCTCAGTGCAAGTACGCCGGCATTGACGAAACTTACTACCATTACGGTTGCCGCGCTTGATGATTCGGCGATTGTCGTTATGCAAAATCCGGACAGAATACTGTTGACAGGATTCTTTTTCATCCAGGGAAGAAATTTCTGGAGTCTGTCGCCGGACAGTTTGAGAAGTCCGTTGCTCAGCATATTGAGGCCGTAGAGGAACAATCCAATGGCACCGAGTAGGGAGAAGATCTGTAAAAACATACCTAACTTAACATAATATAAATTGTATAACACACGGCAAACCCGTATGGGAATACAAAGATAATATTTTATGGCTACATATAGACGTAAAAAAACTCAGTTTCGTTCCAGTCGCGCACGGAACATTTCCAAAATACATTGTCATGTCAGAAAACCAGCGCGATTGTCAAGGCCAAGCCGATATTCAAGCTTTTGCTCTGGCCGAGTGATTCTTTCGGAACTTTCCGTTCGGCATACTTGTCGTAAACGTCAGGATGCGAATATGATATGCGTAGTCCGCCGTTCAGGTCCAATGCCAATTTCTCGGAAAGTCTCAGGCGGTAAACATATCCTGTGCCGGTTACTGCTGATACTGGTTTGGACTTTTGCAGCCCACAGCCGCCTTCAATATATATGGAACCATGTTTTTCGACTCCGGACCTGGACAGCGCAAAAGAACTCCGCAGGAGAACAGGAACGACGCATTCCTCTTTTTGAAGCCCCATGTACCCGCTTCGGACATATAATCCTAAACGCTTGTATTCCAATCCTATAAGCCCCATCACCTCACCATTTATATGGGACCTGAAATCCAAACTTCTGCTGTCCACAAGATACCCTTCTCCGGAGATGTATGAACTGTGGCTGCCGACGAGGATGGCCGAATTCACACCCCATTCCATACCATATCTGAATGACGCTCTCTCCCCTGCCTTTGTCAGCAGCGGAAAAGTCAATGCCAAACATGCCAGTATGAGTCGTAACTGCTTCATTCAGAATCTGTAATAAATGGTTATCTCCGGAATCCAGCTTCTGTAGATGCCGTTCTTGTAGAATTCGAGCGTTTTCCCGTCTTTCGTTATGTGGCATCCCAGTATGGCATTGGCGCTCAATGAAATATGAACCGGTACTTTAAACGCGAAATCGATGCAGACAGCTCCCAACAGTCCACACATGTGGCCTTTGGATGTCCCGTGGTCTGCTACATAGCCCGCAGATGCTCCGGGTCCGGCCATAACGCTGAACTGCGTGTCCTCGCCTATGCGTCCTGCAGTCAGCGGCATCAGCATTGCATAATCGCATTTTATACCGGCATTGTCATGCTTGTGCGAAAGTACATCAAGAATGTCTGCCGAGAATCTGACGACTGAAAGATTCTGATTCCTTGACAAGTGGCGGAAACTGAAGCCGACGCTTTTCGGAGACGACAGCAATCCGATGTCCACTACCTGCGCAGAGCCTTTTGAACATATCAGAAGACTCACGCAGGCCATGAATATTGTCAGGGATTGTTTCAATGCGTGCTAAATGTATTTCAATTCCATATATGTGGCGCCGACTTGAGCACCGAAAACTCCTCCGATAAAGCCTACGAGGTCACCTTTCTGGAGTTTGCCCTCATCGCACAGGATCTTGATGGAGTCGGCTGCGAATTCCTCCTTGTCCCTTACCTTGTGGAATGGGTATGCCTTGATTCCGAACACGAGCGACAACTCTCTCATAGTGTAATCGTTATAGCACATTGCATAAACCGGAACTTCAGGTCTGAATGTGGAGATATAGCGTCCTACTCTTCCTGTATATGTATCGAAGACAAGAGCCTTGACAGGAAGCTCCTGGGTTGCCGCAACCAATGATCTTGCAAGTACCACGGCGACCGGTTTCACTACCTTCCTCAAATCAAGGTCCAGGTTTACGTCGAGAGTCTGTTCGGTCTGCTGCGCTATCTTGGTCATTGTCTTGACAGCTTCTACCGGATATTCTCCGTATGCGCTCTCACCGCTCAGCATAATCGCATCAGCGCTCTGGAAAATGGCATTGGCCACGTCCGTCACCTCTGCTCTTGTCGGCCTCGGGTTCTCAATCATGCTCTGGAGCATCTGGGTGGCGATGATCACCGGCTTCTTTCTTGCCCGGCAGGCTTTGACTATATCTCTCTGTACCAGTGGAATACGCTCTGCGGGAATCTCTACTCCCAAGTCTCCGCGCGCGACCATTACGCCATAGCAGTATGTGAGAATGTCGTCGAGGTTGTCCACTCCCTGCTGGTTCTCTATCTTGGAAATTATCTTCAGATGGCTGTTCTCGGCATCCAGAATCTCCTGGATTTCCTGGAGGTCCTTGGCGCTGCGCACGAAAGAATGTGCAATAAAGTCAATATTGGCCTTGATTGCCCAATGAATGAATTTCTTGTCCTTTTCCGTAACGGCAGGCAGATTTATATGGACATTCGGGACATTGACACTCTTGTGTCCTTTGATTACACCCTCGTTCATCACTTTGCATATAAGCTTGCCCTCTTCTTTGCCGATAACAGACAAATCCACGGAGCCGTCGTCAATCAGAATGTCGGAACCTACAGGAATATCTTCGGACATGTGCGGATAAGTAGTATAGAGTCTCCCCTTCCGGCATGCTTCCGCAGGATTGTCAATGATCTCTATGATTTCATCCGTATGTGCGACGAACCCCACGGCATCTGCCATCTGGGTAAGTCTGACCTCAGGTCCTTTCGTGTCAATGAGTATGGCGATACGGTCTGACACTTTGCGCACATTGTCCACCACCATCTGTGCACCCTCAAGTGATGCATGTGCGGAGTTGATACGGACAACGTTCATTCCGTTCTCGTATAACTGCCTGATGAATCCTTCATCACATCTGTTGTCTGCAATAGTGCAGATGATCTTTGTCTTTTTCTCAAACATTTCCATATTATTTTCCAAGTACAAATGTAGTAACTTTCAACCGAAATTATGTTACAATCATGGTACAATTCCGATATTGTTCGTCAGGAAAAAAAAGATTCCTCTTTCCTTTTCGCCCTGCATTCATTATTTTTGCAGAATCAGGGCTGTCAGGACAGGAAGTGCTGCCTGATTTTGCCTCAAGAATGCTGAAAAATGTGTATAACAAAAATGTTATACCGATTAACATATTTGTTATAATTATTGATTTACAAAGGTTTATATACAATTTCGCGATATGGATACTGAAAAGATGAATCGACTGCTTCCTCCCCTTCCGGAAAGGATGAGACCGCGTAATCTGGACGAATATGTAGGGCAAAAACACCTTGTAGGAGATGGTTGCGTGCTGCGGAATATGATAGCCGGCGGCAATTTGTCCTCATTCATATTGTGGGGACCTCCGGGTGTGGGAAAAACATCATTGGCCAGGATCGTGGCCAACTCATTGGACCGGGAATTCTACACATTGTCCGCCGTAAGTTCCGGCGTCAAGGATGTGCGCGAAGTCATCGACAAGGCCAAGGTCGACAAGTCTTCGATGTTCGGTTCGGGAAAAGGTGCTCCGATTCTTTTCATTGACGAGATTCACCGTTTCAACAAGGCTCAGCAGGATGCTCTTCTGGGAGCAGTGGAGGACGGTACGGTAGTCCTGATAGGCGCGACTACGGAAAATCCTTCTTTTGAGGTCATCAATCCTCTGCTTTCGAGGTGTCAGGTGCTGGTGCTCAAGTCATTGGAAAAGGATGACCTTCAGCATCTGCTCGACAGGGCGCTGACTGAAGACGAGATTCTAAAGCATAAGGATATCAAGGTCAATGAAGCTGAGGCGCTTTTCCGCTATTCCGGCGGTGACGCGCGTAAGTTGTTGAATCTGTTGGAGATAGTGGTGGATTCGTTTGCTGGTGCGGAGCATATCGTAATCGACAACAAGACTGTGGAGTCCTGTCTTCAGACCAATGCTTCGCGTTATGACAAGGGCGGCGATATGCATTATGACATCATTTCCGCGTTTATAAAAAGTATCAGAGGTTCGGATCCGAATGCTGCCATATATTATCTGGCGAGGATGCTTGACGGTGGCGAAGACCCGAAATTCATCGCAAGGCGCCTGTGCATCTCTGCTTCTGAGGATATCGGACTGGCGAATCCCAATGCTCTTCTTCTGGCCAATGCCTGTTTCCAGACTGTGTCTTCTATAGGTATGCCTGAAGGCAGAATCCCATTGGCGGAGACGACTATATATCTGGCTTCTTCTCCTAAGAGCAACTCTGCTTATCTTGCCATAAACGAGGCTATGCAGGTGGCGTCGCAGACTCAAGCTGAAAGTGTGCCGATGCCGCTTCGGAATGCCCCGACCAAACTTATGGAAGATCTTGGCTATCACGACGGCTACAAGTATTCTCACGATTTTCCGGGCCACTTTGTGGATCAGGAATATATGCCGGAAGGCCTGAAGGGCAAGGTCTTCTACCAGCCGGCCGAAAACCGCCATGAAGACGTCCTCGCCGCCTACCTCAAATCCTGCTGGCCCAAGTACTACAAATAGAGTGTGGTCTTGCGCAACCTGTAAGTCGCTGTGTGATAACTGTTTAACTATTTTCAGAGTTAGTATTTTCCTAACTCTGATTTTGGTTAAATAATTGATAATCTGTAACTTACGCGCTGCGCCTCGTGCCGCCGAACTCCAAGTGTGTACGGCAACAAGAAGCCCCTGTGAGGACCAGGCCCTCCCACTATCGTGGGCCCCTCCCTCTAGTGCCGAGGCCGGCAAGTCCCCACAGGAGCAACCTTGTTGCCGTCCACAATGGCTTCGTTGAGTCAGCATGGATGTTTAGTTTTATGCGGTGCGATGTGTACTGGATGACAGGTCCTCCTTTCATGTGAGAGTTCGGATCGATAGATAAAGCCACTGCTCTCTTGCGATTGCTAATAGCAGGTGGCTGATGGGTGATTTGGGAAGGACAGCTTCATGTGTTTTCGAACAACCTGCATGTCGGTATTTGGTGCATATTGCTGAATGTCAATGAGATAGAATAAATATCCAAATGCAGGTTATGTGAAAAAGCGGATAACCTGGCTTTTGCTTTATTAGCTAACGGGTTGTGAATCAATGCTTTCTCCGGTTGTGTAAATTTCAGGTTGTTCGGTTTTTCGTAAGCGTCTCCGCGGTTACGTATTGACCTGA
>ULNT01021595.1_pt1 | contig 15970 bp, 10 predicted proteins | sample 1952001 | NCBI WGS metagenome assembly ULNT01 (sample SAMEA4835585, study PRJEB28245) | human gut metagenome | biome: gut microbiome; material: fecal sample | place: Denmark | collected 2008
AACCCATCGCCCATCCTTCGGGATGGTCTCGGGATGGGTTCGGGACGGAAAGCCGCACGCGAACAAGCAAATTTCTCATGCAAGCCAGGCAACAGAACCACCGCACTCGAATAGGCTCAAAAGTGGGGTAAAAAATGAAGTTAACTTCGTAGCCCTATGAATATAACTTCGTAGGCCAATGAAGTTAACTTCGTAGCCCTATGAAGTTAACTTCATTTTTCAGGGCAGTTAGGAAGGGTATTTTCCCCTCTATCTTGCGACACCTGCAGCCTTCCTCTGCTTATTCCACAACTCTTCGGATCACCATTGGCGAATCGAAGACAGTGTCGCTCTTCTGATCGATGCCTACTATCACTGGCGAAGAACTTAGAATGAAGTTTCAGTCCTGCCGTCTTGTGCGGATTGGCAAGTTACAGGTAAGTTAGAATCCACCCTATAACTATTTGATAATCAGCTATACTTGCTTTGTTTGTTATATTACCATCCTATCTTGGCAAGTTACAGGCAAATTAAACTCATGCCCATATCGGAATGTATCTCATATTGCGTGGAGCTGTATTACGAATGGAAAGAGAATTGCTACGCGCTCATCCCTTTGAAGGCACAATAGAGGAAAGTAGCCAAAATGAGGAGGAGGATTGCAACGACACAAAACAGCACCACGACCCGACGGGTGAGCGACGAAGCGTGGGTGGAAGAAGGCGTGGGCGACGATGGGTGCGAAGAACTGGACAAAGGGCTGTACGATGGCGCGGGCTTCGTCTTTGGTCGCTGCGGAGAAGCTGAACCGGAGGACTTCGTGTCCTGCTGGCCCAGAATCGGCGTGGCGATGGTTGCCACCGTTCCACAATAGGGACAACGGGATCGGATCGTGGTTCCAGGATTGGTATCCACCACATAGAGCTGGTGGCATTGCTTGCACGTGACTTGATATTGCATTGCTTCGATTTTTATTGACATTAACTACTCTGTCTTGCTATTTGCCATTGGGATATTCCTCTATCTCCCATTCTTGGAAAGGCAGGAAACCCTCTACCCACTGGGGGCGGACCGCCTCCCCTTCCCCACCCTGTGGATTGGAGACCGCCACTCCCATAAGCCTCACGGATCGCGTCTTATACTCCGTCTGGCGGAGCAGGCGTTTGGCAAGCGGCAGGATGTCGTCCTTGGTCTGGATGGCAGCCAGCTGCGTCAGACTACGCGTCACCTGTGTCATATCACCCCACTTCATCTTGAGTGTGAGCGTATGGCCGAGAAATCCACTCTTGGCGATACGCCGCTCCAGTTCCAAGACAAGGTGGTAGAGCTCGATGAGGATGGCGGACGAGAGGCGGAGATCCTCCAGGAAGGTCTGCTCGCAGCCCACCGACTTGCGGTCGTGGTCAGTGATGACGGGACGCAGGTCGATGCCCCGGGCGAAATCGTAGTAGATATGGCCCGCCTTGCCAAACACCTGGACGAGGTGCTGGCGCGAGACGCGACGGAGTTGTGCCCCCGTGAAGATACCCATCTGGTGCATCCGAACTGCCGTCTTCGGTCCTACGCCCCAAAACTGCTCTATCCGAAGACTATCGATAAAGCCCTGTGCCTTAGCCGGGTGGATCACGAAGAGTCCATCGGGCTTGCGATAGTCGGAGGCTATCTTGGCCAGAAACTTGTTGTAGCTCACGCCTGCCGAGGCCGTCAGCCCCGTCTCCTCGGTAATGCGCTGCTTGATCTCGCGCGCCACATCCGTCGCCAGCGCGACCCCGTGGCGATTTTCCGTCACATCGAGAAAAGCCTCATCAATGGATAGTGGCTCCACCAGGTCGGTATAGTCGAGGAAGATCCTATGCACCCGCCCCGAGATCTCCTTGTAGCGGTCGAAACGGGGCGTGACGATCCGCAGTTGTGGGCAACGCCGCTTGGCCGTGGCAATAGGCATAGCGGAATGGACACCATACTGCCGGGCCTCATAGCTGGCCGTAGAGACCACACCACGAGGCCCATCAAACCCCACAGCCAACGGCAGTCCGCACAGGGACGGATCGTCGTGCTGCTCCACGGAGGCGAAGAACGCATCCATGTCGATATGGATAATCTTTCGTTGGGACATCTCGACGGGCAAAGTTATCAAAAAAATCGGGACTGACCAAAAGTAGCAGAGAGGAAAAACTCTATTTTCATCAGCAACGAAGGGCTACACGATGCACTATAGGCTGCATCACTCCCTGGCCCCAGCACGCATCTTCCTCAGCCACACCATGAACCACAGAGCAGTAGCCAGTCCCACGCCTCCGCCAATAGCATAGCCCACGACAGGAGGCAGGGCGAAAGCAATATTGCTCACCATGAGGAAGGAGACACAGACGACGGTCATAAACAAGGCGGGGACGAGGGTGAGGATGTATGCCTTCTTCTCCTGCGCGAGATAGACCGTGAGGGTCCACAGAGTGAAGACCGCCAGCGTCTGATTGGCCCACCCGAAATACTTCCATATCGTATTGAAGCCATCGGGGTTTTGGATCTGCCAGACCAGCGCCACGAGGCCCTCGGTGATCATCGCGCCATAGAAGATGGATAAGAATCTTACAGCGAGAAAATGCGGAAGTATGGTACTTTTGTACAATTACACCACACCGAATGTTTTCCCTTAAACGATTGCGCATGTTTTTCGTCTAATACTTTAGATAAGTTTAGGATCTTTCACCAAGTATTACCCATCATTATCTACCAGCAATGAAACATGTAACAATAAAAGACATCGCACAATCGCTGCACATATCGGTTTCGACCGTATCACGGGCGCTTACCGACGACAAAAACATACGTCGCGAAACGCGAGAGGCTGTGCTGCGCGAGGCAGAACGGCTTGGCTATCGTCGCAATCCTGTGGCATTGAACCTCAAGACAGGACGCACCAACACAATAGGCGTAATCGTGCCAGAGATGCACACGCCATACGCCTCGCAGGTAGTGGCTGGCATACAGAGCATACTCTTCTCCAACAATCAGAAGGTGGTCATGGCCGAATCGGACGAGGACCACGAGCGTGAGGGAGAGCATTTGAAGATGATGGAGGATTTTATGGTTGACGGACTTATTGTGAGCATCTGCAGCTACAAGCATAATGTCGATACGTATCGCCGACTTGCCAAAGAAGGCATGGCCATTGTCTTCTACGACCGCATCCCTCACGGGATGGAAGATATGGCGCAAGTGCTGGTGGACGACAACAATGACGCTTTTTTTATGACGGAACACCTGATACGCCTTGGTCGCCAACGCATAGCTTATCTCTATGGGCCTGACAACGTGTATAATACCATGGAGCGCGGTCGTGGCTATCGCGAGGCCATGGAGAAGTTCCGCCTATACGACCCTCAACTTATCATCAAGACAGGAATGACGTTTGCTGACGGTGCGGCAGCAGTAGATCGTCTTGTGCAACAAGGCGTGGACTTTGATGCAGTGTATGCCTTCACCGACACGCTTGCCATAGGCGCCATGAACCGCCTGCGCGAGCTTGGACGTCGCGTACCAGAGGATGTGGCTGTAGCTGGATTCTCGGGGACAGAACTATCGACCATCGTATTTCCACAACTCACTACCGTCGAGCCTCCTCTGATGGAGATGGGAAGATGCGCCGCTGAGCTTGTGCTTGAGAAGGTGCGCAATCCCGAGGCGGAGAACAGAAAGGTTGTCTTGCGTACGGCTATGAAATACCGGGGTTCTACTGGGGAGTAGGAGATAAGACTTTGTACCTTACCTTCCCAATGGATCCCCCGATTTAAAACGTTTGCAGATTTTGGGAACGTTTGCAGAAACGTTCCCATTTTTTTTCATAAAATATTTCTTTTCCTACATTATTTTTTTCCCTAACTTTGTAAGCGAGAAGAGAAAAAGCCAAAAAATAACAACTAACAGCATAAAAATAAAAATGACAGCAAACACAATCAAATCGTATTCCTTCGACCGCAACTCGGTCAAGGCAGGCATCCTTCATTTCGGTGTAGGCAACTTTCATCGTGCTCATCTCGAATACATGACAAGCCATCTGCTTGAAGATCCCACCCAGCACGGCTGGGGCATCTGCGGGGCAATGATACTGGAGAGAGACGAACCGCTGTACAAGGCACTCAAGGCGCAGGATGGCAAATACACACTTACCGTATGTGGGCGCGACGGCAACAACGAGGTTTACCGTCTTGGGGCTCTTGTAGAACTGTATTGGGGCATTGAGGAGAAGAACTCCATACTCAACAAGATAGCCGACCCTGACATCCGCATCATCACGCTCACCATTACCGAGGGTGGATATAACATCTCACGCCAGACTGGCGAGTTTATGCTCGACAATCCGCAGGTGGTCCACGATCTGGAGCATCCAGACGACCCGCAGACTGCATTCGGTTATGTGGCCGAGGGACTTCGTCGCCGCGTGGCCTCAGGCTCAGGCCCTATCACCATCCTCTCTTGTGACAATCTTCAGCACAATGGCAATACGGCCCGCTGCGCTTTCATGTCGTTTGTAGAGGCGCAGGACAAGGAGCTTGCGGCATGGATGGAGGAGAACGTGACTTTCCCCAACTCTATGGTCGATCGCATCACTCCAGCCACACATCCCGAGGACATCAAGCGACTCAACGAGGAGAATGGCACAGAGGACAAGGCGCCTGTATATTGTGAGGACTTCATACAGTGGGTCGTCGAGGACAACTTTGCTGCTGGTCGCCCCGCATGGGAGAAAGTCGGCGCACAGATGACAGACGACGTCACTGCTTTTGAGAACATGAAACTATCTCTTCTCAACGCCTCTCACACATTGCTTTCCTACCCTTCTTTCCTCTATGGCTACCGCAAGGTGGACGCTGCCATGCACGACGAGCGTATAGCCAAGTTTGTGCGTCAGTTTATGGACATCGACATCACTCCCTACGTACCGGCTCCCAAGGACACAGACCTTGAACTCTACAAGCAGACTCTCTGCGAGCGTTTCGGCAACCGTTCCGTCAGCGACCAGGTGGCTCGTCTTTGCTTCGACGGAGCATCGAAGTTTCCTGTGTATGTGATGCCCAACCTTGAAAAGATGATCAGCGATGGCAAACAGCTCATCCGCGTGGCATATCTATTCGCAGCCTATCGCCACTATCTCAAATATCACACGGACGACAATGGCGAGCAGTTTGAAGTAGCCGACCCGTGGCTTACAGCCAACGACCAGCAGCTTATCGCAAGCAATGAGCCTCTTGACTTCCTTGCCCTCTCTCCATTCCGAAGCACCGACCTGCGTGAGGCCGACAACTTCACACAGCCCTACCTGCAGATGGTAGAGAGCATCAAGAACGAGGGAGCGATGAAGACCCTCGAGAAAATATTGTAAAAACAAGTTAGTTGCTATGAGGTGGGGCAATCCCTCGTCCCACCTCATAGGACTCCCCCCAGCAACCATCTCACCCAAAACTAACATCCGTATGAAAACGCTAAGCCTAAAGACCGCAGGACCTTTCCTGCTACTCACGTTCATCTATTTCATAGTAGGTTTTCTTACTACTGTCAACGGCCAGTGTCAAGGACCGCTCAAGATAGCGTTCCTTTCCGAGGCCACCACCATGCGCAACTCACTGACCACCCTCATATCCTTCGCCTTCTTCCTTGGCTATCTGCTCAACAGTTCGCGCACAGGACGAATGCTCAACCTCATTGGCTACAAGCGCACACTTATCCGCTCGCTGATCGTGATGGTCGGAGGCTTGTTGTTCTACACAGCCTCTGCTTTTTGCGCGGAGTATGCCGGCGAAGCAGGTATTGTAGTAAATGGCGACTTCGTGCCGTTTGGCTATTTCGTATTTCTCATGGGGTCATTTCTTATGGGCACAGCTGCGGCCATGCTCCAGGTGGTCATCAATCCATATATCGCAGCCTATCCGTTGCCTGGCACAAGTGCGGTGCAGCGAATGAACTTCACCTGTGCCGTCAACTCATTTGGCACGACCATAGCTCCTCTCTTCGTCACTGGTATCATGTTTGCGGGAGTGCCTCTCGACAGCGTCACCGCATCGCAGCTCACCCTACCCTTCATACTCATGACGCTCTGTATTGTCGTCACCACAATGACCACACGCCGACTTGCCCTGCCCGACATCGAGGGCACACGTTCTTCATCGGCAGAAACCGACAAAGGAACATCTACTGGAGAAAAAACAAAAAGCGTATGGTCGTTCCGCAATCTAAAGTATGGGGTCATAACCATTTTCTTCTACGTGGGAACGGAGGTGAGCATTGGCAACAACATCAACTTGCACGCTATGGAACTCACTGCCCGCGGAGCTGCTCTGTCGCCTGCCCTGCTTGCCACAATCTACTGGGGCGGTTTCCTAGTCGGTCGTATGGTTTCTGCCTCCATGAAAAACATAAAACCACGTCCGATGCTCATCACCGTCACGCTTGGCGCCATAGCGCTCATGACAGCCGCCATGCTGACGGAAAACCTTTGGCTTCTTGCCTCGGTAGGGCTTTTCCATTCCGTCATGTGGAGCTGTGTGTTTACCCTGGCCGTTGATGGTCTTGGCGAATACACGTCGCGTGCCTCGGGCGTGTTTATGATGGGCGTGTTTGGTGGAGCCGTATTCCCTGTGCTTCAGGGAATGCTTGCCGACTGGATAGGCTCCTGGCAGTTCACATGGGTTGTAGCGCTTTTCTGTGAGTTTGTTTTGCTGTGGTACGGACTGAGAGGGTATAGAAAGTGAACACCATGACCATCTTTTTCTGATCTTACACGAATTGCTAGAAAGGTCTTGGGTAAAACTACCCTAGAAAAGCACCTTACCAAGCCCTGCTTTACAAGGGAGGCTCTCTTATTTTTTCAAGTACACTTGATTTTTTGCCCACTTTTGGCCATTTATTCAAGTGTACTTGAATTTTTCCTTGTATCTTTGCAGCACAAGACAACCCATCAAGAAATACATTATGGACAATAGGCTGGAAAAAATAGAAAAGGTATAGAGAACATCCAAGCCTGGCGTCTGGAGGAGTTTCTTGGTAATTGAAAAAATGGACAGCGTGGAATAATGCACTAAAAACTCAGTTGTTCCATTTTTATTGTTATTTGATTTGCTATTTTGTGTCATTTTACCTAACTTTGCACACAAATATAATGTCCCATTGCAGATTGTCGACATGGAGTTGTCGGCGTTAATCGGCGGCGGGACGGCTTTTTAGAGAATAGGCGTTTACTAACGTTTGCTTCTGACGAGTTGAAACTTAGGAACTTTCAAATGGAGAGTCAGAGGGAGATGGCAGTGGATGCTTACGATGGCGTGTATATACGCAAGCACAAGTGTACCCTTTCCTTGAAGGAAGGGTGCGCTCTGTGCTATACATATATACCACGTTGGCGTAGGTGTGTCCTCTTGCTTCTGTCCTTGTTTTCCACGGTATCCTAAGACCGCAACTCACAGGGACAATAAAAGGAGTAATGACCCCTACGCCAATTTCTTTTGAATCGCCCTAACTCTATTATTCATCTTCTGCTTTGGGGGTTGGCAGTAAACACGGGGACGCCTTCAAAGTTAGTTTGATTGCGTGTTCTTTAGAAACGCACATGGACAAGAATAAACTGAAACAGAAGATAGAAGAGCTAGAGGGACTTACGAACGAGGAGAAATCAGAGTTGATAAAGCTGCTTCGTTCGCAAAAGAAATATGGTTTGGTTTGGGAGGACAAGCCCGAGGATGTAGAACAAAGAATGCTCAACGAGCAGCCTGTGCTTGTTGAAGTGCCTGAACGCGCCATTACCAGCGATGACGCTGAGGCGCCAAATCATATTCTTATTGAGGGCGATAACCTCGAAGCGCTTACTGCTCTTAGTTATACCCATGCAGGGATGATTGATGTCATTTATATCGACCCTCCTTATAATACAGGTAAAACTGATGAATTTAAATATAACGATAAATATGTAGATGCTACTGATGGATATAGACATAGCAAATGGTTGTCTTTTATGTCTAAACGTATTAAAATTGCTAAGCAATTGCTCAATGATACAGGATTGATTTTTATATCTATAGATGATAACGAAGTTGCTCAGTTGAAATGTCTTTGCGATGAAATCTTTAATACGTTTACAGACAAGGTGAGAACCAATTGCTTAGGTGTTTTAGTATGGAATTTAGGAACTGGAACGCAAGCTGGGCATTTTACAAGATCACATGAATATGTGTTAGCCTATGCTGTAAATAAAGATAAAGTCTCTAATTTTACAGGCGGCTCTGGGGAAATTGATCATTCTGCATTAAAAAAAATATCAAAGAAAAATCCGCCAGTAGTTTATACCTTCAAAGCAGGTGAAAAATTTTTGGCACCTGATGGAACTGAACTATTTGATGAATGGGGAGGTTCTGAAAAAACAAAGTTATTGGATGGACGTATGGTTGCTGAAAATGGAAAATTGAAATACGATGTAACTCTTGAAGCTGGTTTTGCCATGATTCAACAAATGAAAACCTGGTATAAAGGTGAATATACGATAGATTCCAAAGGACAACATGTGACAGAGTTTTATTTTAATGGTACAGGAGTATTGCATTATAAAAAAGAAAGAAGCATTATAAATCCACCATCTGTCATTAATGATTGTGGTTCTACAAAGGCAGGTTCAACAGAGTTGGCCTATATATTAGGTAGTTCTGATACTTTTGGTTATCCAAAACCTACTCAATTAATAAAATTTTTATTGTCCTTGCAAGGAAAGGATATCACTATTCTCGACTTCTTTGCAGGCTCTGGCACAACTCTCCACGCCACGATGCTATTGAACGCAGAAGATGGCGGGCATCGCCAATGCATCTTGGCAACTAACAATGAGAATGGTATTTGTGAGAACGTGACCTACGAGCGAAATAGAAGAGTGATCCAGGGCTACACTACTCCCAGGGGAGAGGAGGTAGTAGGACTGACGCACAACAATCTCCGCTACTATAAGACGCAACTGGTCTCTCGCGACAAGACTGTCAAGAATCTAAGATTGCTCACATCTTTGTCCACAGACATGCTCTGTATCCGCAACGACGTATATTCAGAGAAAACATTTGCTGGCAGACTGATAAACAAACAGATTGCACGCTATTTCGAAAGCGCAAGCGGCAAGCGACGCATGCTCGTTATTTACCATGAGGAGGCCATTGAGGCGCTGGTGCAGATGATAGCCACTCTTCCCAAGTTCGACGACAAGCTGATGGTCTATGTCTTCTCACCGAATGGCTACGCCTACGATGACGACTTTGAAGATGTAGCCGATAAGGTGAAGCTCTGTGCCATTCCCGACGCCATCCTAAACGCGTACAGAAGGGTGCTGCCCAAACGTAAGCCGCAATATCTGAAAGAAGCCCTTGAGGAGATGGAACACGAGGAAGCACGGGCGAAGAACCGACAGACCGAATTGGACTTTAGTGAGACAGAAGAAAAAACAGAAAAAGGAGGTGAAGCATGAAACAGATACAATACCAACAGAAAGCAGTCAAGGAATTGGTTGACAAGACCAGCGAGTTATTGTCGCTACCGGGCACGCGCCACACGCTTGTGTTCAAAGCACCAACGGGAGCTGGCAAGACGGTAATGGCTTCAGAAATGTTGCTCCGACTCAACGCAGAGCTGGGCGAGCGCACCGACGTCCCATATAAAGAGGTGGCATATATTTGGATTGCTCCCAACAAGCTTCATGAGCAGAGCTACTTCAAGATGAAATCCTTCTTTACGGAAGGACAGGAGTTGCATCCAGTCATCTATGATGACCTCGACCATTCCGCCGAGGGCTATATCCATCCGGGTGAGATTCTTTTCGTCAACTGGGAGAGTATCAACAAGGATAATGCCGTGATGATACGAGACACCGAACAGAGTGCTTCGCTCTACGACCTAACTCGCCGTACACAGGAAGAACAAAGCATTCCTATCATCGTTATCATTGACGAGGAGCACATGTTTGCCAGTAAACTGGCAAACAAGACAGAAAAGGTGCTGAAAAACATCAACTCCAAAGTGGAGATACGCATTTCTGCCACGCCGGAGACAAAGGGTGAAATACAAGTCACAGTGCCCCGAGACATGGTTGTGAAGGAAGGAATGATCAAGCAAGGCGTGGTACTGAACCCTGCCCTTGACTTCAACGACCCAAACGGCTCGTTGAATCAGCATCTGGTGAGTCTTGCATTGAAGAAGCGGGAAGAATTGGCAGAGGCTTATCGCAGAACAGGTGTTCGTATCAATCCTCTGCTGCTTATTCAGTTGCCTAATGATAAAGACAAGATGGATAAGGATGATGAAAGCATCAAGGAAGAGGTAATGCAATATTTGGACACCATCAAGAATATCAACGTCACCAATGGTAAGTTGGCAATATGGCTCAGCAACGAAAAGGAGAATCTGGATGGTATTGAGAAACCGGATAATCTGACCGAGGTGTTGCTCTTCAAGCAGGCCATCGCTTTGGGATGGGACTGTCCTCGTGCTGCTGTGCTCCTCATCTTCCGAAAGATAGAGAGCTTCACCTTCACCGCTCAGACCGTGGGACGCATCCTCCGCATGCCAGAGCAGCATTTCTATGAAGATGACCGTCTGAATTGGGGCTATGTCTATACCAATCTCAGTAAAGACATCATCAAGATAGTAAAAGATGATATGGACTACATGACCAACATCCATGCCGTGCGCCGCGAGAACCTATGCAATGTGGTGCTACGCTCAGAATATTGTGAGAAACCAGCCATCGCCCGAAAGCGACTGGGACCAGATTTCAAGGGTGTGCTTGCCAGAGTGTTTGAGGATGTACTCTTAGTGAAGAATCGCCAGTTGTCTCTTTTCACAATAGATGACTTGGAGGGTAATGTGGATGATGAAGACACAGAGGATGTTGAGGCTGCGGAGAGCATTTATGCCCAAAACAGAAAGGCATGTGAGGACAAGATTACTTTCAAGGTGCGGAGCATCGGCATCGATTTGATAGAGGATGTCAGCATCACGGGCGAGACTGGTGAGACGCATGTGGACAAGAAGGCAAAATATGTCCGCACGATGCAGGAATTGAACAACTCCTACAATTCCTTCTGCGCCAAGTGTGTAGGGTCAAAGTTTGAAAAGGTGAGTGTCACGACACTGGCTTTTGCCCTGAAGGAATTAATGGAAGACCTGTTTGAACTCTTCGAGACGGATGCCGTAAAGGTGATTCTTTATCATGGTAACAAGGAGGTATTTGCTGATTTGATAGACCGTGCCTTGAATCGTTATCAGAAGATTCTAGAGGAACGTCAGAATCAGCAAAACGAAAAGTACTACAAGACGTATGACTGGGAGGTGCCTGTGGAACGACTCTATAGGGAAGAAAGCCATCGCGTCAAGAATGAGGTATGCGAACACGCTCTTTTGCCATTTGTAGAACTAAAGAATGTTTCTAAACCAGAGGAACGTTTCGAGTCGTTCTTAGAAAACAACAAGGAGTATATCGATTGGTGGTATAAGAATGGTGATGCTGGCAGGCAGCATTATGCCATCAGCTATGAAAACAAAACTGGTCACAAGTCGCTCTTTTACGTCGATTTCGTCATCCGCATGAAGAATGGACAGATATTCCTCTTCGACACCAAAAGTGCGGGGAGCGACCCAGATGCCGTGGAGAAGCACAACGCCCTTATCGACTATATGGCAAGTGAGGAAAACATGGACAGACATTTGAAGGGTGGCATTATCATCGAGAGAAACAATAACTGGAAATATTGTCCGCTGAAGATAGACAACACTACTGACATCGTGGAGTGGGACAGTTTTTACCCTAAAGAGTACAAAAAATAAACTGTGAAACTATGGCAAAAGGTTTGGACGGAAAATTCTTGCACTATGGCATCCGAAAGGAAGACCTCGAACTGATTAGGACGCTCTGTGAGAAGCACGACATAGACTTTGACTGGATGAGCGAGGAGATACTTCGTAAGTATCATGCCGCCAAGGTCGAGAGAATAGAGATGAATGACGAGGAAACAGAGAAAATCATCGCCGAGGCAATAGCACTTGTCAAATAAAGGGAGGATGGATTATGATTATCAAGCGAATCAAGACCAAAAACTATAAGACTTATCTCAGCCTTGACCTCGATTTATCGGTGAAGCCAGACCAGCCTATCATTTTGATTGGTGGTATGAACGGTGGTGGTAAAACCACGCTGTTTGAGGCTATCTGCGGGGCACTCTATGGGTTGAAGATAAAGAACAAAGCGCATTTTCAGGAGTTGCTGAACAATGGAGCCATTGGCAAAGTGGAGCCCACCATCGTACTCGAACTAACCTTCGAGGGCATGGTGCTGGGACGAATGCAAGAATATCTGCTGCGTCGCACCTATAAGCTCAATCCTGCAGACAAGCCTGTAGAAAACGTGCTACTCAACATGGACGGCACTCCTTTCTCGTATGGCACGGCTACGCCACCACAGCAGCGCGCCATCAATGAGCAGCAGGTCAACAAAATCATCAAGGCTAATCTACCGCAGGAACTTAGCAAATATTTCCTCTTCGACGCCATGCAGTCGAGCGAACTCTTGAAGGAGAATGTTTTCGCCCAAATCATCAAGGACAATATCCAAAATGTGATGGGATTTAATAAATATCTCCAGATGAAGAATGCCGCAGAGCATCAGCAACAGGAGTGGGCAGCAAGAAGGCTGGAAGCACAGAAGGAGGCAGAAGAGTATAACGGACTTTGCGAGCAACGTAATCAGTTGGTGGAATTGCAGGAGGAAAACGCCAAATTGCAAGACGACAAATACAAGTATCTTACTTCCATTCAGACGGAATATGACGCAGCCAAAGAAGGCGCTAAAGAATCTGCCGAAACTGAGAGAAAGATACAAGAACTGGAGGCGAGCGTAAAGGACACGCAGGAGTTATCGAAGCGATATAACACCCAGCTGAAACATGTGGTGGAAACTTTGGAGATCAATGTTTTCTTTCCAAAACTCGCACAGGGAATAACCAACGAGGTGAATGACATCATCCGACAAAAAGAGGCCCTGAAACAGGAGCGCGAGGGAGTGCTTTCTGTGGAACAGATGAGGGAGGTGACGACTAAGATACTTGGATATTTGAAGTCAAAGTACCTCTGTCCTGAGTCCGTGGAGGATGACGACGTAGTGGCATACCTCAAGAGTCAGCAAGAATCCCTGCACCGCAAAGACAACTATGCCTTCATGGATGAAAGTGAACTGGAAGCTTTGAAAAATCTTCTGAATGCAAACGCCGTAAACGAATTCATCACCCTCAATGACAGCCGACATGACTTGGAAAAACGCCTGGAAAACTATGATAACCAACTGCGCCAAATCTCTTTGCTTCGCCGCAGCATGGTGAATGGCAATACTGAAATCATCAAGGCCTACGAGGAAGCAAGCCGAGAGCTCGAGTCTCTGAAGAAAGAAGCAGACAACAGAAAGGTGAGCATCAAGAAACTGGAACAGAAAATACACCAGTTTGATGTGCAGATACAACAAGAACCCGACGTAAAATATGACATGCTGGTGAAGTTGAAGCCTTTCTTTGAGGATGTAGCCGACACATTGCTTAGACGCAAGAAGGAGAAGATAGAAGAGGACATGAAAGAACAACTCAACAAACTCCTGATATCCTACAAAGGTTGCATCGCCAAGGTGGAACTGTCAGATCGTATGGAGAATTTCACCATTCGCCTCTACCACAAGGCCGGAAACGAAATATCGCTCAATCAACTCAACGCTGCCTCGAAGCAAATCTTTATCCAAGTGTTGCTGAAGGTACTTCGAAATCTGGGCGACTATAATCCTCCCGTGATGATAGACACGGTGATGGGCGTCTTGGATGAGGAGAGCCGCGATGTGCTGATGGAAGAATACTTCCCAGGACTTGCGGAACAAACCATCCTGCTATGCACCACTTCTGAAATCAGAAAGGACAAGGACTATTTGAAGCTGGAGCCATTTCTGTCGCGTTCCTATACCTTGGTAAGAGATGTGGAAAGGCAAAGTACCCATATAGAGGAAGGATACTTTGGTATATTGTGTAATGAATAAAGATAGCTGTCAACCATATTATGGAAGTAGCATTAGAGAACATACGACAGGCGGAGGGTATAGTAGAGGCTCTTGCGCCTTTGAAAGAAAAACTGGAGAAACGACTAAACCTTTCACGACAAGTGGAAGGTGAAAGATCCATCGTGCTGACCGTGAACAAGGTGATGAGAATCTGCCTGATAACCAGTCTGAGCCTTGCGGAGAAGAGAAGCATAGAGGGTCTGGGAGAGATTGCGCTATCAAAATCCTCCCAACGTATTATGCCCAGTTTCTTCACCAAAGACAACAAAAAATCACTATTCTCAGCGTTACTCAAACTGAGATACAAAGACTGTGAGGTGGATTGGCAAAACTCCAGCGTCGTTGGCCGCATTGTGGCGAAAGAAATCTATCGAGGAATCGCTTATCTCTCCGATGATGACAACAATCTGAACGCTTTCTTCTTTGCTTCAAGTGACCGCCGACATGGCGGAAACAGCATTCCTGCTTTGGAATTGTTGATAGGAGAATATGCCGAGGATATGGCTGCCAAACTCAATATCAACGGAAGTTCGGTCTCGAATGCTCAAATCTTAGTAGCAGGTGCCACAGGATCGGGGAAAACCAATCTATTAGCGGTATTGATCAATCAGTTTCGCACGCTCTCTACGGAGACACCTTATCCCGTCAACTTCCTCTTGTTTGACTACAAGGGCGAATTTTCCGATCCATCGAATGCTAATTGGCTTGTGCATTTCGATGTGGATAGAACTTGCATACTCGACCCAATGGTTTCGCCATTGCCTTTCTCTCCGTTCAAAGATTTTTCGGGCAGAACCATCAACGAAATCAATCTCTATTCCACAGAAATGGCTGACGCTCTCTGTGCCGTAGATCGTGCTACAGTCAGCGCATCCATGAACAATCGGCTGAGTGAAGCCATTGTTGAGGCTTATAAGCAGACGACTGGAAAGCCGATCACCTTCGAACTGATGTTGGAGAAATATCAGAACAGGATGCAAAACCCGGATAAAGACGATAGCATCACTTCTATTTTAAAGCAATTGATACGCAATCATCTGTTCGCCTCGCAGGACAAGGTAAATTTGGTGGATGAATGCTTCATCGTAAAGATGGATGCTTTTCCAAAAGAGGGCCCAATAGCCAAGGCTATCGTCTATTTCGTCATTTCGAAACTTAACAACATCTACGAGCAGTTGCCGAAACAGGCTGTAAACGAGGACTATGTGCAGATTCGGCATTTCACTATCATTGATGAGGCTCACTATATGCTGGACTTCGATAATCAGCCACTTCGAAACCTGATAGCCGTAGGTAGAAACAAAGGCTTGAGCATCATCTTCGCCACTCAAAACATGGATAGCTACAAGAGTAAGTTCTTTGACTTCTACGCCAATGCGCAGTATCCGCTCATCATGAAACAACAAACGATCTCGGATGGTATCATCAAAGATCTATTTGGTGTGTCAGGCAAGGAATTCCTGGAAATAAAATCCGCGATAGCGGGCTTGCAAAAGGGAGAGTTGATTATCAAAGACAGTACGATGATTACCCTTGGGTTGGGCGGCAAACCGTATAAGAAGATTAAGGTGACCCATTTGATTTGACACACCCCGGCAAACAACACTAAGCTCCTCAGATGCAACTATCAGCGTTGACCCTTCGGGCTCTAATGGCATATACGACGGTAGAGGTGGAAATTCTGTAGTCTTGTCAAGATAATGTGTAGACTTGCAGCATTTGCAATACAGCAGATGTAGCAAGTCTATTTTTGTAATACCATTAAAGTTAGTATCAATGCGTTTAACCCTGTTCAAGTATTTTCTTGTCTGTCAAGAAATCCAACAGTCCAACAGTCAACACTCCAAGTTCGTCCTCCTTGCGATGAATGTCATCACCAAC
>ULNT01007146.1_pt1 | contig 15962 bp, 13 predicted proteins | sample 1952001 | NCBI WGS metagenome assembly ULNT01 (sample SAMEA4835585, study PRJEB28245) | human gut metagenome | biome: gut microbiome; material: fecal sample | place: Denmark | collected 2008
CAATCAGCTATCTGGAAAAGCTCACGGGACACGAATTCATGTATGTGGATTGGGTTATCCGCTTTCTGCCGCTGCTGTTCATCATCATGCTGCTTATTCTGGCTTATCTGCTGCATCTGCCGCTGCCTGTTAAACGTCTTGACGGCGGCAAGGAATACTTCCGTGCTGCTTATGATAAGCTCGGGCCGATGAGCCGCGGCGAAAAATTAGGCCTGTGGCTTTTTATTCTCGCAACAGGCTTGGCCTTCGTCCGTCCGCTTTATGTGCAGTATCTGCCGCTGATGAAGCCTGCCTATGTTTTCTTCACCTTCGGCATGCTCACTTTTATGCTTCGTAACGAAACAGGCCAGCTGATTTTGACTTGGCGTGAAGCTGAAAAGGGCATCATGTGGGGTATGATTTTTCTCTTTTCCGGTGGGCTGGCGTTGGGCCAGCTGATTACAAAGACCGGTGCGGCAACGCAGATTGCCAAGGTAATTACGCTGCTGCCGTTGAGCGGAGGCTGGGAAACGATGTTCAGCCTGACGCTCTTTGCTACCTTCCTGACGGAAATCAGCAGCAATACCGCGGCGGCTTCTATCTCAATTCCGGTAGTACAAAGTATTTCGCAGCAACTGGGGCTGAATCCTATTCCTTATATCCTGACCTCAATCGTTGCCGTAAACTGTGCATTTATCCTGCCGGTCAGCACGCGTGCCGTGGGTGTAACCTACGGTCTGAATCCTGACGATTTACTGAAAAACGGTATTAGGCTTTCGGTAATCTGCATGCTGCTCGTAAGTGCGCTTGGCTGTATCTGCATGCATTGCTGGAGTCTTTTCAACCATCTTTAAAGGAGCCTTCTTTGTTTACTCCCTTGTCATTGCTGGGATGGCGTGGGAGTATTTTTTGTAGAGAATTGCGAAGAAGTCTGCTTGAAAATGATGCAAAACAGCGGAAAAAAGAGGAAAATAGATTTTTTTTGTAAAATTGCTGATTTTAGTGCATTTTTTGCTATACAAACGCGGTTTTTTGTAGTAAAATCATATCACAAGAATTAAGGTGGAACGGAAGGTTCCACACATATGCTCAAGAAAGGTTGTGTTATTAAGGTAATGAACGAGCAATCCATGAATAGAAGTTTAAAGAACAGACACTTACAGATGATTTCTTTAGGTGGCATCATCGGCAGCTGTTATTTTTTAGGTGCCGGATATGCGATTGAGCAGGCCGGACCTGCTATTATCCTTTCTTATCTTTTTGGCGGTGCAATCGTCTTATGCGTTATGCTGTGCCTGGCGGAGCTGGCTGTAGCCAAGCCTATTTCCGGTTCCTTTGTTACCTACGCACGTGAGAATATATCCTCAACCTGGGCTTGTGGCGTTGGCTGGGCCTATTGGCTGAACTGGATGGCTTATGTGCCGTCTGAAATGATTGCTGCGGGTATTATTATGAATAATTTTGTACCTGCCGTCAGTCAGCTGTGGTGGGCAATTTTTTTTGGCCTGCTGGTGACTGTAATTAACCTTTTTCATGTTGATAATTTTGGTGAAAGCGAATTTTGGCTTTCTATTATCAAAATTGCTGCCCTTGTTGGCTTTTGCGGCGTTGCCGGTTTAATAGTCTGTGGTCTTGTCGGTGACCAGGGCTATTTAGGCGCTAAGGTGTTGCTTGGCCAAGGCGGCTTTGCTCCCCAGGGATATTGGCCGATTGTGCTGACCATGGTTATTATTCTGGTTAACTTCCAGGGTACCGAAATTATCGGTCTGGCTGCGGGCGAATGCAAGGATCCTGCTAAAAGCATTCCTATTGCGGTTCGTAATGTTTCCTGGCGTGTCATTGCTTTATATATCATTCCTATTACATTATTGCTGTCCATTATGCCGTGGGATAAGGCCAGCCTGAAGGAGAGCGTGTTTGCTGCTGCTTTGGCGGAATACGGCTTTGACGGCTTAGCTTCCGCGATTGCCTTTGTAGTGCTGGTTGCAGGTGTTTCCTGTGCTAACTCCGGCCTGTACGGCGGTGCTCGTGCGCTGCATGCACTGGCTCGCATGGATATGGCACCGGCGTTTTTGGGCAAGCTCAATAAAAACGGTATGCCGCAGAATTCTATTATCGTTTCTGTGTGCGCCTGCTGGGCAGTTATCGTTTTCTACACCTTTAATCCCGATTCTACACTGTATACTTATTTGCTGGCAGTATCAGGCTTTACCGGAGCAATGGCTTGGATTTCCATTTGCTGGAGCCAATATAATTTCCGCCGCCGTCTGATTGCCGAAGGCAAGGAGGATACTCTGAAGTATAAAACACCGTTCTTCCCGTATGTTACGCATTTCGGTATCTGGTCCCAGGTCTTCTGCCTGGCAGTAATTGCTTTGACACCGGATTTACGCCAGACGCTGTACGCCGGCGTACCGATGTTGGTGGTGCCGATGCTTTGCTATCGTTGGCGCAAGCATCACAAGAGCTTGGTTCAGACCAAAACTCAGGTTGCTATGGCTCATAAATCTTAAAAGTATATGGAGGTTGCTGCTGATGCGGCAGCCTCTTTTTATGTAATGCGCGAAAATATAAGAATATAACAGAGCCTTTTGAGTATAATGCCGGAAGGTGTTATAATAGTTGTTAAAAGGAGAATGGTTATGCAATTAGTAGTAGATAAAATAGCCAAAGCATTTGGCATTCATGAAATATTTAAGGACGTCAGCTTCATGGTAGAGCAGGGCGAGCATGTCGGTCTTGTAGGCGTCAACGGCAGCGGCAAGACGACGCTGCTGCGTTGCCTGCTGCAGCCTGAATGGGTTGACAGCGGTGCGGTAAAATTCGAGCCCGGTATCAGTGTGGGCTATGTACAGCAGGGCTTTACCGATATCAGAGGTACTATCTGGCAGTTTATGCAGACAGCCTGTCCGGAAATCAGCAGCCTGCGCCAAAAGCTGGCACAGCTGGAGGCTGATTCCGGTAAGCTGCAGGGCGAAAAGCTCGACAGCTGTCTGGAGGAATACGGACGCGTACTTAAACGTTATGAGTTTATCGACGGTTATAATTACGAAAACCGCATTAAGCGTGTGCTTATCGGCCTTGGCTATACCGAGGATTGGTGGCAGCATGATGCGGCAACACTGAGCGGCGGCCAAAAGACACGCCTGATGCTGGCAGCAGCACTGGTGCGTAATCCCGACTTCATGATTCTGGACGAACCGACAAACCATCTGGATATTGTAATGACGCAGTGGCTGGAAAAGTATCTGCAGGAATTTAAGGGCGGTCTGCTCGTTGTCAGCCATGACCGTGCCTTCCTTGATAATGTTGCTATGCGTATTCTGGAGATGGAGGGCGGCAAGCTGCAATCCTTTAAGGGCAATTACAGCCGCTATCTTGAGCAGAAGGCGATTCAGAGCAGTACGTTGACTGCTGCCTACAATGCACAGCAGGATTATATTGCGCGCACGGAGGCTTATATCCGTCGCTTCAAGGCTGGCATCAAGAGCAAAATGGCGCGTGGCCGTCAATCACAGCTGGACCGTTTGGAGCGTATTGATGCGCCGGTGCAGCACGAGGAGTTTGAACTGCGTTTGCCGCCGGCTGCCGAATGTGCGGACAGAGTGCTGATTATGGAGGACCTCACCATCGGCTACGGCGAGAAGGTATTGGCCAAGGGTATTAACCTTACACTGCGCCGCGGTGAAAAGGCAGCGCTTTTGGGTGCCAACGGTACCGGTAAGACGACACTGCTGCGTACAATTCTGGGTGAAATCGCACCGCTGAAGGGCAAGGCCAAGATTGGCAGCAGAGTGCAGATAGGTTATTTTTCACAGAGCTATGAGCGATTAAACCCGGAGCAGACGCTGTTGGAAAACTTTGTTGTTGAATACGGCTTTACGGAAGAGCATACACGTTCCATGCTTGGCGGTATGCTATTCCACGGTGATGATGTGTTCAAAAAAATCGGTGAGCTGAGCGGCGGTCAGAAGGCACGCCTGGTACTGCTGAAGCTGGTGCTGGATGGAGCCAACTGTCTGGTGCTTGACGAACCGACGAACCATCTGGATATTATGGCGCGCGAAGCGGTAGAAGCAGCGCTGGAGGCCTTTGACGGCACAGTGCTGGTAGTCAGCCATGACCGTTATTTCGTCAATGAGGTTGCGGACCGCATCTGGGAGATTGAGGATTTAGAGGTTAAGGATTACAAGGGCAACTACGATTTTTACCTCGAAGAAAAGCAGAAAAAGGCTGCTGCTTTGGCGCAGGCACAGGAGGAAGCGGAAAAGGCTGCGGCCTATGCTGAGGCACAGGCTAAAAAGCAGCAACAGCAGGTTGCTGCTGTGCCGGCTAAAGCGAAAAAACAGGAGGATAAAAAGCGCCGTTACAGCCCGGATGAGGCTGCGCGACTGCTGCCCAAGGTAGAGCTGCAGATTCGTGAGCAGGAGGCTATGATGGGCCTTTTGGAAAAGCAGATGGCAGACCCGGCAAATCATACCGATCCTGAGCATAGCGCAGCTATGGCAGCAGAGCATGAGGAATACGAGCAAACCATTGCCGAGCTGATGGAAAAATGGGAGCTGCTGATGGAAGCGGCGGAGGATGCCTGATGGACGATAAAAAGTATATGCAGCTGGCGCTGGCTGAAGCACGCAAGGCCGCAGAGCTTGGTGAAATTCCTATCGGCGCGGTGCTGGCGGACATGACAACGGGCGAGGTTATCGCCGCTGCGCACAATATGCGTGAAACGTGGCATGACGCAACGGCGCACGCTGAGGTCATCGTCATCCGTGAGGCCTGCGAGCGTCTGGGGCGTTGGCGTCTGAGCGGTTGTGCGCTGTACGTTACCGTTGAGCCCTGCCCGATGTGCAGCGGTGCCATTGTCAACGGCCGTGTCGATCGCGTTGTTTATGGCTGCCCAGATGTGAAGGCCGGCGGTGCGGAATCCATTTTCAATATTATTACGAATCCTAATCTTAATCACTGCGCAGAGGTTGTCAGCGGCATCTGTGAGGAGGAATGCGCACAGGTGATGCGCGACTTTTTCCGCCGTCGCCGTCAGGAGAACAAGGCGAAGCGCAGGATTGAAGCTGGTGTGTCGCAGGAATAATTTCGACAGGCGGTTGCCAAGACGGGATTTTTCCTATATAATATTAATGTTAACTTGATGCGAATATTTCGCCATAACAGAATAATGGAGACGTAGCGAAGTGGTCATAACGCGGCTGACTCGAAATCAGTTTGCCGTTTGCGCGGCACGTGGGTTCGAATCCCACCGTCTCCGCCAACGAATTTCCTTCCCGCAGCTTATTTGGTTGCGGGATTTTTAGTGTGTAACATATTTATCATTTTGGTAGGTTTTATCGCCTATTAGTTAATTTCTTCTGCTTTTTGTTTGCCAAAGATGTCGCTAACTGTTAAAATGTCATACGAATGCTTTTGATTTTGGGGGATTATTATGACATCGGAAAAAATAATTGATATCTTAAAAAACGGTAAAATTCATCTGTCGTGCGAGCTGTTTCCGCCTAAGCAGGGCGCAGAGCTGCAAAACAGTCTGGAGATTGTCAACAAAATTGCAGCCAGCAAGCCGTCCTATATGAGCGTTACCTATGGCGCAGGCGGCAGCACGGTAGGCTATTCGGCAGCACTGGCAAAAAAAGTAGAGGATAACGGCATGCCGGCTCTGGCTCATCTGACTTGTGTAAAGGCTGATGAAGCAAAGCTGGCAGAGGTACTTGGACAGCTGCAGGGCTTTGGCGTAAAAAATATTCTGGCACTGCGCGGCGATATACCGGCAGATATGCAGGGTGAGGAAATCGGCAGCTTTGCCCATGCCAGTGAGCTGATGCGTTTTGTGAAGCAGCAAGGCGATTTCTGCGTCGGCGGTGCTGCTTATCCCGAAGGCCATCCCGAATCCGGTTCCTTGGAACAGGATATAGAAAACACCAAGTATAAGGTGGATGCAGGCGTTGACTTTTTAGTGACGCAGATGTTTTTTGATAATACGATTTTATATAACTATATGTTCCGCCTGCTGCGTGCGGGTATCAATGTGCCGGTAGTGCCGGGTATTATGCCGGTGACGAATGCCAAGCAGATTATCCGTATCTGCCAGCTGAGCGGTACTAAGCTGCCGCCGCAGTTCCGTGCGATGGTAGAAAAATTTGCCGATAAGCCGGAGGCACTGAAGCAGGCAGGTATCGCCTATGCTACCGGTCAAATTATTGATCTGATTGCCAACGGCTTTGATAATGTACATATCTATACGATGAACAAGCCGGAAATTTTTGCCGGTATTATGGATAATCTCGGAGAGATTGTAGATAAATAATCCTGCGCTGTGGCGCAAAAGTCAGGTTATTGTTATGGAATATAAGCAAAAGGAAGCGCTGCGCTATCTGCGGGCCAAGCCGGGAGATAAGGCAGCAGAAATTTTAGTGGATACGGTTTATCTGAAGCTGCGCAATGAGGTGCAGGCGCGTTATATCCTGCAAAAGCATGCGATAACGGCAGATGAGGCAGGCGTAACGTTGGATTGCGGCGTACGCTTTCATTCGCGTGCGTTGGCGCGTCATTTAAAGGGTTGCGACACGGTACTGCTGATGGGCGCAACGCTCGGCAGCAGGGTGGACGCAGCTATCCGCCGCCTCGCACTTATCAGCGTTGCTGAAGGTGCGGCGGCTCAGGCTGTGGCAGCGGCGCTGATTGAAAGCTATTGCGATGAGGTGCAGGCGCAGGCTGAAACAGGCGGTCTGCTGCAGCGTCCACGTTTTTCTCCGGGCTATGGTGATTGGCCGCTGGAGGAGCAGCGCCAGCTGTTCGCAGTGCTGAACTGCGCCAAACGCATCGGCCTGACGCTGACGGACGGACTGATGATGGCTCCGTCCAAGTCGGTGACGGCAATCATCGGCTTATCGGAAGATGCTGCCTGCGTGCAGAATAAATGTATGACTTGCAGTAATATAAACTGTCCTTACAGAGATACTGATATTAAGAAAGTTTGAGGAGAAGATTTAATTTATGAATTTTAAGGAATTGTTAGGCAAGCAAATGCTGTTCTTTGATGGTGCCACCGGCACACAGCTGCAGGCACGCGGTCTGCAGCCGGGTGAGCTGCCAGAAAGCTGGAATTTTACACACCCCGATATTGTAGAGGCTGTGCATCGCAGTTATCTTGATGTAGGCTCCAATATTGTAAAATCCAATACCTTCGGCGCTAATCCGTTGAAGCTGGCAGGCTCCAGCCTGGATTGCAAGGAAACCATCGAAGCGGCTGTGGCGATTGCCAAGAAGGCCTGCGGTGGCAGGGAAAATAAATTTGTTGCGCTGAATTTGGGACCGACAGGCAAGCTGTTGGCTCCTTATGGCGATTTGCCTTTTGAAAAGGCGGTAGAGGCCTACGGCGAAATGGTACGTTATGGCGCTGCTGCCGGTGTGGATCTGATTCTTATCGAAACGATGAGCGACACCTACGAAATCAAGGCGGCGGTTCTGGCATCTAAGGAAAACTGTGATTTGCCGGTTTGCGTGACCATGACCTTTGATGAGGATGGCAAGCTGTTGACCGGTGCTACGGTTGAGGCTGCCGCTCTGATGTGCGAAGGTCTGGGCGTAGATGCCATCGGCTTTAACTGCGGTTTGGGACCGGTGCAGGTTGCTAAATTATTTCCGCAGATGCTGGCAGCAACCAGTCTGCCGCTGATTATCAATCCGAATGCCGGTCTGCCGGTACAGCGTGACGGCAAAACTTGCTTTGATGTCGGCCCGGAGGAATATGCGGAGCTGATGTACGAGCTTGCAGGCAAGGGGGCAAGCATCGTCGGCGGCTGCTGCGGTACAACGCCGGAGCATATTGCGCAGATGATTGCCAAATGCAAAACTCTGCAGCCCGGAGGTACGCGTGATTGCCGTCTGACGGCGGTATCCTCCTACGGCAAGGCAGTGCATCTTGGTGAAGGTCCTATAATTATCGGCGAACGCATCAATCCTACAGGCAAAAAGCGTTTGAAGGAAGCATTGGTCAACAGTGACCTTGATTATGTGTGCCGCCTCGGTCTGGAGCAGATTGGCGTAGGCGCGCAGATTCTGGACGTTAACGTTGGAACGCCGGGCATTGACGAAGCGGCAATGGCTGCGAAGGCTGTGCCGGCGCTGCAGGCGATTACCGATACCCCGCTGCAGATTGATACATCTAATTACGAAGCAATGGAAAGAGCGCTGCGCCTTTATAACGGCAAGCCGATGCTCAATTCCGTCAACGGCAAGGAGGACAGCCTGCAGCATGTGCTGCCGCTGGCTAAAAAATACGGTGCTGTGCTGGTTGCACTGTGCCTTGACGACAGCGGTATTCCAGCTACTGCAGCAGGACGTATCGCTGTGGCTGAAAAAATTATCGCCCGTGCGGCCGAATACGGCATTGAAAGCCGTAATATAGTTGTAGACCCGCTGGCACTGACTATTTCCACTGGTGCCGATAACGCGGCGATTGCCTGTGAGGTTATCCGCACAATGAAGGCGCGTGGTATTAACACTGTTATGGGTGTTTCCAATATTTCCTTCGGTCTTCCCGGACGTGATGCTGTCAACAGCACCTTCTTCAGCATGGCGATGGCAGCAGGCCTTTCCTGTGGCATTATCAATCCGCAGAGCAAGCCGATGATGGATGCTTATTACGGTTATCGTGCGCTGGCAGGCTATGACGAGGGCTGCAAGGAATACGTGCAGCATTATGCAGATGCACCGAAGGCTGCAGCAACAACAGTAAGCGAAATGGGACTTTACGATGCCATTGTCAAAGGACTGCAGGGACCTGCGCGTCAGGCCGCAGCCAAGGCTCTGGAAAGCGAAAAGCCTTTGGATATCATTAACAAGTATATGATTCCTGCGCTTGATTTTGTCGGTCATGGCTTTGAAAAGAAAACTCTCTTCCTGCCGCAGCTGCTGATGAGTGCGGATGCGGCGAAGGCAGCCTTTGAGGTTATCCGTGAGGCTGTCGGCGTGGGTGAAACACAGGGAGAAACAGTGATTATTGCTACCGTCCACGGTGATATCCATGATATCGGCAAAAACATCGTTAAGGTACTGCTGGAAAACTATGGTTATCGCGTGCTTGACTTGGGCAAGGATGTGCCTGTGGAAGCAGTTGTGGAGGCAGCTAAGAAAACTGACGCCAAGGTTGTCGGTTTATCTGCATTGATGACAACGACAGTAGGCGCAATGGAAGAAACTATTGCTGCGTTGCATAATGAATGTGACTGTCAGGTTGTTGTCGGCGGTGCGGTGCTCACGCAGGAATACGCTGATACCATCGGTGCCGAGCATTATGCACCGAACGCTGTCAGTGCGGTAAACTACGTCAACGAAATCCTTGGCAAATAATTTATATACAGATAATTTGAGGACTATCATGCTTAGCGTGGTAGTCCTTTTTTACGTTGTTTAGACTTTGGGGTCTTTAAGCAGGAAAAACTGCTCCCACCCAAGAATTAAACAAATATCACCATGAACGGAGGGATGCTGCATGAACATTTACGTTTGGCGACACAACAAAACATATCACAGCCACAGTATGATTGACGAGCCCTGCGTCAACAGCGAATTTTATCTCGATGCGATTGCTGTTGTGCTGGCACATGATTTGGAAGAAGCACTGACCAAGCTGGCGGAAGAAAACAAAGGCTGGCGCACGGAGGATCTGCGGCAGCTGCCGTGCAGCGTATATCCTGCAGATAAGGCGGCAGTAATTTTTTCCGAGCTGCGCGGGATTATTCCGCATCTCTAAAAACAAAAAAGCCCGAATTCCCACATGAAATGTATGTGAGAATTTGGGCTTTTGCTTTATCTGCTTACCAGATGCTTTTTAAAATCGGCAGTAAAATCGGTGCCAGGATAGAGGTGCTGATGCCGGTAAGGGCAATCGCTACACCGCCGATAGCCAGCTGAATGGGGCTGACATTGGCGCAGACGCTGGTGCCGAGGCCATGGCTGGAGGCGCCGATAGCAAGACCGGCAGCCAAATGGTTTTTGATTCCCAAAAGACGCAGCAGCTTGTGATTGAAGGTTGCACCCAGCATGCCGGTGAAGATAACAGCAGCAGTAGTCAATGCTGGAATGCCGCCGATAGTTTTGGAAACGTCAATGGCGATTGGCGTCGTAATGGATTTGGGAATGAGCGAAAGCAGAACCTGCTCGCTGGTACCCATGGCCTTGCCGCAGAAGTAAACGACGATGATAGCCGAAAGAGTTGCCAGTGTAACGCCTCCTACGATAGCGCCTGCCTTGGCCATGATGATTTCACGGTTCTTGTACAGGGGCAGGGCCAGAGCGATGGTTGCCGGTCCTAAAAGAAAGTTAATGAATTCCGCACCCGCTTCGTACTGCTTGTACTCTACGCCGGGTGCCAGAACGATGACGGCGATGACCAGAGGGCAGGCGATAACGAAGGGCGGAATGATATTCAGGCTGAAGCGGTCGATGATGATTTCGCTGATAGCGTACAGGATAACCGTCAGACCGATACCAAAGAGCGGTGAGTTAAGTAAAACGTCAGGAAAAAGCATCATTGACTCTCCTTTCCTTTAAGCATTGCTTCGATAAAGAAGGCTGTGAGAGCTAAAACAACAATACTGCAGACAACAATGGTAACAGTAATGGGCAGCAGCTCGGCTTTGATAACATCTACATATAATATGACGCTGACGCCTGCCGGTAAAAACAGCATACCCATTTTGGAAATCAGGATATCGCAGATACCTTCAATGGAGCTTGCCGGAATAACGTTGCCGCAGAGAAGTGCCGTTAAAATCAGCATTCCCAAAAGAGCGGGCGGAAAGGGTACGCCGAGGGCGTTGATGATGAGCGTGGATACCCATTGCAAAAGCAGCAAAAAGGCAATACCGCGCAATAAGCTGGTGGGTGACATTTTGTTTCCTCCTCATAAAACATGACAAATAATATAATTATAGACCTGTTGGTGGAAGTACGCATAAAGGTCAAAACGGCCGGGGTGAGCCGATGGTCTTTGGGGTAAAGAGTACTTGGCCGACAGAACGACATGTTATTAATATTGCCACAAACATAACAATATGTCAACAAAATGACGGTGATTTTTCACTGAATTAACACAGAAAACTATTTGACTTTTTGACTTTTGCTGATATAATAGCAATTAGAAAGTGAATAGTGGTCCGGAAATGGAAAAGAGACAACTCCATTCGGTTATTGACCGCTATTGAACCTGATAGAAGGAGGTGCAGCGTGATGAATGAACGCTACAGTGAAGAGGTAAAGGCTATCTTGGAGGCTGCTCAGCAGCAGGCAGTTATGAACTATCACCAGGAGCTGACAACGGCACATGTTCTGGCAGCATTGTGCGGCAGCGACGGCTTCTTTAAATATTTGCTGCAGAGCCTGCACATTGATGAAAATGCTTTCAGCAAGGATGCTAAGGCTTTAGTACAAAAAATCCCCGGAGTTAAAGGTCAGGACCGTCAGCTGATGATGGGTACCGGCTTTGCCAGAGTAATGGCTATTCTGGGACAAAGTAAGGAAGAAATCGGCATTGGTCAGCTGGTTGCAGCTATGGCCAGTGACGGTGACAGCGATGTTGTATCGCTCTTCCGTAAATATGGTATAGACAAGAAAAAAGTTGAGGCGGCATTTATGCAGTATCAAAATAGCGAAGCAAATGATGAAACTAAAAAGACGCTGGAAAAATACGGCCAGGATTTGACGGCAAAAGCTAAAGAAGGCAAGCTGGACCCCGTAATCGGCCGTGATGAGGAAATCCGTCGTACGATTGAAATCCTTTCGCGTCGTAAGAAAAATAATCCGGTGCTTATCGGTGAGCCCGGCGTTGGTAAAACTGCCATCGTTGAAGGTCTGGCAAGACGTATTGTTGCCGGTGATGTACCGGAAAGCTTGAAGAATAAAACCCTGTATGCTCTGGACCTGGCAGCTCTGGTTGCCGGTGCCAAATACCGTGGTGAATTCGAAGAGCGTCTGAAAAAGGTATTGAAGGCTGTCAGCGAAAGCGCCGGTCAGATTATCATGTTTATTGATGAGCTGCATACCGTTGTCGGTGCCGGTGCTGCCGAAGGCGCTATGGATGCAGGCAACATCCTGAAGCCGATGCTGGCACGCGGCGAGCTGCGCTGTATCGGTGCAACTACGCTGAACGAATACCGTAAGTATATTGAAAAGGACAGTGCGCTGGAGCGTCGTTTCCAGCCGGTAATGGTTAAGGAGCCGAGCGTTGAAGATACAATTTCCATCCTGCGTGGCCTGCGTGAACGCTATGAGGTACATCATGGCGTACGCATTAAAGACGCTGCTCTGGTGGCTGCTGCTGTGCTTTCTAACCGTTATATCAATGACCGTTTCTTACCTGATAAGGCTATTGACCTGGTAGATGAGGCTGCTGCCCGTCTGCGTACCGAAATTGATTCGCTGCCGACCGAGCTTGATGAAAGCAAACGTCGTATCCTGCAGCTGGAAATTGAAGCTCAGGCTTTGGGCAAAGAGGAGGATGCTCAGTCCAAGGACCGTTTGGCTAAGCTGAACGATGAGCTGGCAAAGCTGCGTAAGGAAAATGACGAGCTTGTTAAACGCTGGGATGCAGAAAAGGCTTCTATTGCCCGTGTACGTGAGGTAAAGAAGGAAATCGATGCTGTGAAAAACCAGATGGAGCAGGCTGAACGCGACTATGACCTGAACAAGATGGCTGAATTGAAATACGGCCGTCTGCCTGAGCTGCAGAAGGAATTAGCTGCTTTGTCCAAGAAGGACGAAAACGGCAATGACAATGTTATGCTCAAGGAAGAGGTTGACGAAGAGGATATCGCCAAAGTTGTCAGCACCTGGACCGGCATTCCTGTTGCCCGCTTAGGCACCGGTGAACGTGCTAAACTGGTTCATCTGGAGGAAATCCTGCACGAGCATGTTATCGGTCAGGACGAGGCAGTCAAGGCTGTCAGCGAGGCTGTTATCCGTGCACGTGCCGGTATCAAGGATCCTAACCGTCCGATTGGTTCCTTTATCTTCCTTGGTCCTACCGGTGTCGGCAAGACCGAGCTGGCTAAGACCTTGGCCGAGGTGCTCTTTGATGATGAACGCAACATGGTTCGTATCGATATGAGCGAATACATGGAGAAGCATACCGTATCTCGTCTGATCGGTGCGCCTCCGGGATACGTCGGCTATGATGAAGGTGGTCAGCTGACTGAGGCTGTACGCCGTCATCCGTACAGCGTAATCCTGTTGGACGAAATCGAAAAGGCACATGCAGATGTCTTTAACGTATTGCTGCAGGTTCTGGACGATGGCCGTCTGACTGATGGTAAAGGCCGTATCGTTGACTTCAAGAATACTTTGATTATCATGACCAGTAACCTTGGCAGCAACGAGATTATGAAAGCGCAGGGCTCTATGGACAGAGAAAAGATTCAGCAGATGCTGATGAACTTCTTCCGTCCGGAATTCCTGAACCGTGTTGATGACATCGTTGTGTTCAAACCGCTGCAGGCAGAACAGATTAAGGAAATCGTTAAACTGGTACTGCATGAGCTGGGTGACCGCCTGAACAAGCAGCTTGAGCTGACGCTGACTTATACTGACGAGGCTGTTGCTTTCCTGGCAAAGGCCGGCTTTGATCCTGCCTTCGGTGCTCGTCCGTTGAAACGTCTGATTGTCCACACTGTTGAAAACATCTTGGGCAAGAAGATTGTTGCAGGAGAAATTAAAAATGGCGACAAGGTTGAGGTTGTATTGGTAAACGATGCAATTGACGTTGTCGTAAAATAAAATAGCTTTGGGTTTAAGCGCCCTCTGCTGCCGTGAAAGCGGCGGCGGAGGGTGCTTTTTCTAATATACATAATAGGCTTATTATTGCGCAGTAGGTTGGGAAATGATACAATTAAAAGAGATGTTCAATTAATTAGTTACCAATGCATGATGTTTATAAAACGAGGTGAGCAAAATGAAATATACATATGTAGAATTCGCTGATGGAACACTTGTTACTTTTAATGATATACGCAAGGATAAGAACGGTGAGCATATTGATGTTTATTTTGAACGTCCTGTAGATACTGGCTTTGACTATTTGCAGATTTCCTTGCCTGACTTAGATACAGCTTCTTTTGAGGGATACAGCGAGGCTGAAATAGAAGATTTAAAAGATTTTGCTGCTGATAATGCAGCCTTGATTTGGGAGATGGCACGCGAAGGAGGAAATCATCTTGCCAATGCTGTATAAGCTTTTAGGTTATACAATATATTTTTGGTCAGGTGATGCCGGTGAGCCGGTTCACGTACACGTTTGTAAAGGCAGGCCGACTGAAAATGCAACTAAAATATGGGTTGGGGAACGTGTTATTTTAGAGCATAATAAAAGCAAAATTCCTGATGCCGATTTGCTGAAGATACTTCGCTTCGTATCTCAGAACAAAAAGAGAATTATTGAACAGTGGAATAAGCATTTTGGAGTATGAGTTTTTAGCATCTGTCTGATGTCTGACAGGTGCTTTTTTCTTTACCCCGAAGTTTCCCGAACGATTTTCTGAAAAACTGTTAAAAAGTTCACAGTTTATTTGACGTTTACGCGTTGGATTGGTATAATTAAAGTGAATTATTTAAGTGATTGAGAACCCGGGTTAGATTTTGCACAGGATTTCGAAACTGAACAGTTTTCTGCTTGGGTTTTATTGTTTCTACAAGTAATTTTTGGGAGGTAGATTTTAATGAAAGTTGCAATTATCATGGGTAGTAATTCTGACTGGCCTGTACTTGAGGCTGCAGAAAAAACTCTGAAGGAGTTTGGCGTTGAAACTGAAGTAGTAGTTGCTTCCGCTCACCGTACTCCGGATGTAGTACAAAACTTTGCTAAGGGTGCCCGTGACCGTGGCGTAGAGGTAATTATTGCCGCAGCCGGCGCAGCTGCTCATCTTGGTGGTTTCATCGCTGCCTTTACTACCGTTCCTGTCATCGGTATTCCTATTAATGCAACACCGTTGGCCGGTATGGATGCACTGCTGAGCTTTGTACAGATGCCTTCCGGTGTACCTGTTGCAACGATGGCTATTAATGGTGCTAAGAATGCTGCATTGTTCGCGATTCAGATTCTTTCCGTCAAATATCCGGAGCTGGTAGAAAAACTGGCAGAGCATCGTGCAACAATGCGTGAAGAAGTAAGAGCTAAGGGTGAAAAGCTGGCTTCCATGCGTGGCGTTCCTGCGCAGGAGTTCAAGGACTTACACCTGTAATAGTGAATAGTGAGTAGTGGATAGTGAATAGAAACTGACTGCTAAACATTAATAACTAATTACTGATTACCGATCACTGATCACTTATAACTAACCACTAATAACTGACAATTGATAACTAAAAACTAAAATTAAGGAGAAAAATTGTGGAGCAGATTTTCGAGGAGCAAAATTTTAGCGAAGACAAGCTGCATGAGGAGTGCGGCGTCTTTGGTATCTTCAGCCATAATGAGGACGTAGCACTCAACACCTATTGGGGATTGTATGCGCTGCAGCATCGTGGCCAGGAAAGTACCGGTATTGTTGTAACTGATGGCGAGCGTATGAAAATTAAAAAGGGCATGGGTCTGGTTGCCGATGTTTTCAAGGACGGCGTTGCTGATTTGCAGGGTTATGCGGCCATCGGCCACGTACGTTATTCCACCACCGGTGCCAGCATGCCGTATAACATTCAGCCGCTGAAGGTTTATTTTGACGGCGGTAACCTTGCGCTGAGCCACAACGGTAACCTGACTAATGCCGGTCAGCTGCGTGCTAACCTGGCTAAGGAAGGCGCAGTATTTAATACTACTGTTGACAGTGAGGTTGTATTGAACTTGATTGCCTACAGTGCACGTCCGACTATTGAAGAGCGTGTAGCAGAGGCTGTTAACCAGATTAAGGGCGCTTTTGCTATTCTGCTGATGACTGATAACAAAATTATCGCAGTACGCGATCCCTACGGCTTCCGTCCGCTGG